>Ga0247721_100020_pt1 | contig 99167 bp, 76 predicted proteins | sample MSEWel2017_08_16_FD_189089 | JGI IMG/M metagenome (GOLD analysis project Ga0247721, IMG submission 189089) | Subsurface sediment microbial communities from gas well in West Virginia, United States - MSEEL Well Study Marcellus 3H_2017_08_16 | ecosystem: Environmental > Terrestrial > Deep...
TCATCTTTGTTTCATAACCTAAATACTCTGCAACTTTTGCTGCAACATGAGTTTTTACTGTTACACCAGGCCACTGTACATAACCAAAGTTAATTGTATCATTCTGAGCTGCAGCCTGTGGTACTGCAGCAAATATTCCAAATCCTAAAAGAACGATGAGCAAAGTTGAAATTAATTTTATCTTATTCATTTATATCCCTCCAGAAATATTATTCATTAATTTAACTGCAAATTTTATAAATCAGTCTAAATTTATTATATTTTTTCGGAAGCAAGGTTGGCTACTACATGTGTTTTGACAATAACTCCTTTTAGTTTCTTATTCTCATCTAACACTGGCAGTGGTGTGTCAATATCTGCAATTTTTGAAAATAGATCATTAACACTTTCTTCAGGTTCTGCCAGAGGCACATCCTTTATGATCTCATCAAGGTTTTCTTTGTTTTTATTAATTAATTCTACCACATCTTCAATTGTAACTATGCCTCTATATTTTCTATTCTCTCCCAGAACAAAGATACTACTTAGTTCATTATGACGCATTTTGTGTAGAGCAGTTCTCAGGCCATCCTGCTTATATAATACAGCTTCTGGCTTATCCATAATATCTTCCGCTGTTAAAACACGGGAACGATTAACATCCTGAACAAATTCTGCCACATAATCATTTTCAGCATTTGTCAAAATCTCTTCGTGATTTCCTACCTGGACAATTTCTCCATCTTTCATGATAGCAATTCTATCACCAAGTTTTAATGCTTCATCCAGATCATGAGTAATAAAAACAATTGTTTTATCTATATGTTCATATAGCTCCAGCAGTTTATCCTGCATATCTTTTTTAATCAGCGGGTCTAAAGCACTAAAAGGCTCATCCATCAGCAGTATATCAGTATCAACTGCCAGTGCCCGGGCAAGTCCAACCCGCTGCTGCATTCCACCACTGAGCTGATCCGGCATTTGGTCTTCATAACCCTCCAGACCAACCTGATTAAGAGCAGTCATCGCCTTTTCTTTTCTTGTTTTCTTATCTACACCTTCAATTTCTAAACCAAATTCAGCATTTTCTAAAACAGTTCTGTATGGGAAAAGAGCAAAATGCTGAAAAACCATTCCGAACTTTTCTTTTCTAAACTCCCTCAGCTCTTCTTTATTTAGATCCATAATATCTGTCCCATCAACCGCAACTGATCCAGAAGTCGGTTCTACCAATCTGTTAATACAGCGTAATAGTGTTGATTTACCACTGCCGGAGAGCCCCATGATTACAAATATTTCTCCTTCTTCAACTTCAAAACTGGCATTATTGATTCCAACAGTAGCCCCAGTCTTTTCTAAAATATCATTTTTGCTCATACCATCTTTGAGCAGTTCAATTTCTTTCTGACCATTACCATTGAAAATCTTATAGAGATTTTTTGCTTTTATTTTCAATATTTTCACCTCTCTATTTTATTTTTGGTTAAAATTAATCTGACACAAAAAAAGGTTTAGAAGATGTTCTTTGCGAACAAATTCTAAACCATATATTCAAAATTATGATTAGTTGTTATCAGCACAACATCCTCGCTGATAATAACCCAGGATAAAATCAACCTACTTGCTAACTTCTATAAAAGAATAACAAACTAAGTCCTGTCTGTCAAACTAACGGTTAAATTAAAAATTATCTTTATATTTCTAATTTATTTAATTATAAGGGCAGCCAATTAATTACAGACTGAATCATTTGACTTTAACTTCTGCCTGAGATATACTAAGAGAGCTGACTAAAAAATTAATATTTTATAACTTAATAGATAATATAGCAACTAAGCCCTGACTATATAAATGTAGTCAGGGTTTTTTAGCGTCTACGTATAAGTATAGATTTATCAACCTGATGCAGTATTATTTGTTAAGAAAATTGTGTGGTTGGTAGATTTAGTATAAGAATATAATAAAAAAGGAAGTGGAAGTTAATTTGCAAAAGATTAAATTTAATGAATTAGATGTATCAGATGAAATTTTAAAAGCAGTTGAAGAAATGGGTTTTGAGGAAACTACACCGATCCAGACTAATGCTATCCCGGCAATACTTAATGGTAAAGATATTGTTGGACAGGCTCAAACAGGTACTGGTAAAACAGCAGCCTTTGGTATCCCTCTTTTAGAAGAAATGGATGCTGACAATAAAGATCCTCAGGCAATTATACTCTGTCCTACAAGAGAACTTGCCATTCAGGTATCAGAAGAATTAAAAAGGCTGGCAAAATATAAAAAGAGGATTTATACTCTCCCTATTTATGGTGGTCAGTCAATTGGCAGACAAATTAAAGCCTTAAATAAAGGAGTTCAGATTGTTATTGGTACTCCTGGTAGAGTAATGGATCATATTCGTCGTAAAACTTTAAAACTGGACAATATAGATTATTTTGTGCTTGATGAAGCTGATGTTATGTTAGATATGGGCTTTATTGATGATATAGAAACTGTATTAAGAGACATTCCAGATGATAGACAGACTCTCTTCTTTTCTGCAACTATCCCTCAGTCAATAAAAAAATTGAGCAAAAAATATCAGAATAACTCGGAGTTTTTGAGAGTTGCTCATGAAAAATTAACTGTACCTTCTATTGATCAGTATTATTATGAGATTAGACGAAACGATAAACTTAAAGCCTTAACTAGAATTCTTGATTTAAGCAGTCCAGAACTGGCTATCGTTTTCTGTAATACCAGAAGAATGGTAGATGATTTAAATATTAAACTTCAGGCACGCGGTTACTTATCTGATGCCATCCATGGTGGTTTAAATCAAAATCAGCGTGATCGAGTAATGAATAAATTTAGAAATGGAATTATAGAAGTTCTGGTTGCTACAGATGTTGCCGCCCGGGGTATTGATGTAGAAGATGTTGAAGCAGTATTTAACTATGATTTACCTCAGGATACTGACTATTACGTCCACAGAATTGGTCGTACAGGTAGAGCAGGAAAAAGTGGGGAAGCTCACAGTTTTGTAGTAGGCAAGGATATCTATAAATTAAGAGATATTCAGAAATATACCAAGTCAAAAATTAAAAGATCAGAAATTCCTTCTCAAAGTGATATTGAAGCAGCTCAGTTTGATCAGTTTAGTGATGAGTTGAGTGCTTATATAGATTCTGCTGATTTGGGTAAATATATTGAGTTAATTGAAGATTTAATTGATGAGCAGTATTCTGCAATCGAAATTGCAGCTGCTTTAATGAAAAAATCAATTGATAGAAAAGAAAATGAAGCTAAACCCGAAAATTCAGATCAGAGCTTTGGTGATACTGGTGCTGAACCAGGAATGGTTAGATTATTTATCAATATTGGTAAAAAAGATAGCGTTTCTCCCCGCCACATTGTAGGTGCCATTGCTGGTGAAACAGGAATGCCCGGCGGCTTAATTGGAGCAATTGATATTTATGATAACTTTACTTTTGTTGAAGTTCCCAGAGAAAAAGGTCATGAAGTATTACAGATCATGAAGGATAACTATATTAAAGGAACTAAAGTTAATATTGAAGCTGCAAGATCTAAGTAATTTAGAATTAGAACTTGTATAACTTAGCTTTAAATTTTATATCAAAATAAATGCAGAAATGGTGCCAGAAGTCTAAAACTTCAGGCACCATTTTTTTGTTTTTTAAATTAAATTTTCAATTTATCATTGCAATTTAAGATTAAAAAATATAAGATAAAAAAGTCTTTTCTTATACTTTTAATAATTCTTAGGAGAAGATTAATTAAATCATTTGGAATCTCCAAACTTTTGAAGAAAAATCTTCTTTAAGATAAGGAATTTTAATTCCATAATTCATTAGTTCATCCCCACCATAAATATTGCCTGAGTTAAGCTCTTTATAATCAGAATCAGTATCTAATCCCTTCAATTTAATCATTTGTTCTCTGGGATTGGGAGAAGCAAGAATCTGATAAAAACCAACTAACACTTCTTCTTTAGCTTTAGCTACATAAGACCAGGCTGTAAAATTACTTTCAAATGGACTCTGAAGTCTATAAAAATCACCAAATTGAACAAGTTTTCTTATTTCTTTATAATTTTTAACCTGGTTTTTTACAGCTTTTATTTGATCCGGATTTAACTCAGTTATATCTAATTCATAGCCTATGTTTGCAAAACTGGCCACATCATATCTCATCTTAAGTGAGGTACTGCGTTCAACCTGATGATTGGGCACTGCTGAGACATGAGCTCCAATAGAGGATGCCGGATAAACCATTGAAGTCCCATACTGAATTTTTAATCTTTCTACTGCATCAGTATCATCACTGGTCCAGGTTTGAGGCATATAATAGAGCATTCCTGGATCAAAGCGGCCTCCTCCACCGGCACAGCTTTCAAATAATATATCAGGAAATCGGGATGTAATTTCTTCTAATACTCGATAGAGACCTAAAATATAACGGTGGTTTAATTCTCGCTGTCTTTTATTTTCCAGTTTCAAAGAGCCATATTCAGTCATTGGTCGGTTCATATCCCATTTAACATAGGATATATTTGCTTTATTTAAAATTGCAGACACTCTCTCAATTATATAATCCTGAACATCTCTGCGGCTTAAATCTAAAATCAACTGCTGTCTGGAAAGTGAAGATTCTCTATTTTCAACCTGAATAGACCACTCTGGATGCTTGCGATATAAGTTACTATCTGGAGATACCATTTCTGGTTCAAACCAGAGTCCGAAATCCATTCCCAGTTTATTGATTTCTTGGGCCAAATATTCCAGCCCACCAGGCAGTTTGTCTTCATTTACATACCAGTCACCAAGGGAAGAAGTATCATCATCTCTTTTTCCAAACCAACCGTCATCAAGTACAAATAATTCAATATCAACTTTTGCGGCAGCTTCTGCCATTTCTAAAATTTTATCTGTATTAAAATCAAAATAAGTACCTTCCCAGTTGTTAATTAGAACAGGTCGTTCCTGATCTCGATGTCTGCCCTGTACCAGACGACTTCTATATAATTGATGAAAATTCTGAGACATCTTATTTAAACCCTGATCAGAATAATTCATCACAACCTCTGGAGTCTGGAAACTTTGATCACTTTCCAGCAGCCAGCTAAAATTAAAAGGATTAATCCCCATGGTCATTCTCGTTTTTCCATAATGATTTTTTTCAGCCTGAGCAATAAAGTTAGCAGAATAAATTAAACTGAACCCAAATACTTCCCCACTATATTCATCTGTATCTGGTTCTACTAAAGCTGCAAATGGATTCTGCTGATGGCTGCTGCCCCCTCTTTTACTGTCAATCTTAGTTATTCCCTGGTCCAGAGAGCGCCGCAGAATATCTCTTTCTCTACCCCAGGCACCTGATAACTGCAGTAATTCAAAATCTCTATTCTCAAAATCAACGCTCATTGAGAGTGCTCTTTTAAGATTGATATTTTGTTTGCCTTTATTTTCAAAATTAGCCGATCTAGTAATTATTGGATAGTCTCTAAAGATTGTGTAGTTTAAAGTCACTTCCAAATCCAAAATTTCATCATAAAGAATTATCTCAAGGCTATCTGCTTCAGACTCCTTTTCAACATAAGTAGCTGGCAGCCCCTTTAAATCTTTTTTACCTCGGTAAATCTTATAATCCCTGTATTTTAAGTCACTGATAATTGAGCCATTTTCTGCCTCGATTTGATAGGCCGGCTCTCTAAAATCTGACTGTCCAAAAGAAGGATATTCCCGGGCTATATTTTCTAAGATAAAACCATTATCATCTTTAACAGCATAAGCCTCATAGGGTCTGTGCTGAGATATTGGATACCGATTCAGTCTTTCAGCATTTTTAATATTTTTACCCCAGTAAAGGTGGCCTAACTGGCCATTTCCCAAAATTTTAATTACATAACTTATCTCTTCATTCTGCAGATGAAAAATTTCTCTTTTTTTAAAAAATTCAATTGACATCTTATTTTCCTCCAGTTAATAAATGATTTTTTTCGATAAAAACCATCATAAATCGACAAGCAAACGGTAGGTGTAATAGGAGTAATTTATTGGTACTTTTTAAGCTGTAATATTTTATAATAAAGCTTTTCCGCTATTGCTCCCATCTCTTCAATAGAATAATTTTCAGCCATTTTACGAGCATTTTGAGAGCACTGTTTAAATTTATCACTGTTTTTAAGTATTTCTTCAATTCTGCTGCTCCATTTTTCTATATCTTCTTCAGTTTTATATCCATTGTAGTCATTTTCTATTACATCATCGATACCACTTGACTTAACAGCAACTACTGGATTATAACCAGCCATAGCTTCTAAAAGAACCATACCCTGGGTCTCAGTTGTAGAAGCAAAAACAAATAAATCTGACGCAAGATAATATTTTGCCATTTCCCTAAAATCAACTGCTCCGATTAGTTCAATCTGATTCTCTAAATCATTATCCTTAATAAACTGCTCAATAGATTTTTTTTCTGAGCCACTGCCGATAATTATCAATTTAAAATTTAGGTCACTCTTTTCTTTCAATCTTTTTATTCCATCCAGAACAAAATATAAATTCTTTTCCTTAGATAATCTTGAGACTGAAATCAAAAGATATTCAGAATCACCAATCAATTTATTTCTTAAATTATCAATTTTTTCCTGACTGCATTCATAATAATCAAAATCAATCCCGGTCGGCATAACTTTAATATACCTGCTTACTCCAACATTTCGCAGATATTCTTTAGTTGTTTCTGTTGGAGCAAAGACAGCATCAGTTTTATTAGAAAAATTTCTAATTAAAAAATGAGAAAGTCGATTTGCAAAAAATTTTCTCATAAATAATATATCAGGAACATAATGAGCATATTTTTCTAAACGAGTGTGATAGGTAAAAGCAAGAGGGAGGTTAAATTTCTCTGCTAATTTACGACCTTTATTTCCCAACCAGAATGGATGATGGGCGTGAACTAAATCAAAATTTTCAGCTTCAAAATCTTTTTTAATCTGAGGAGAATAAATATTAGTAACTGGAAATTCTAAACCTGCTTCTTCATAATGATATAAAGAATTACAGCGAACAATATTTTTTTCATCTTCAGTTTCTTCTTTATATTCAGGTGCAAATATTTTAACTTCATGTCCTCTCTCTCTCAAAGCTTTTGAGAGTCTTTTAATTGAAATAGGTACCCCACCGATCACAGGAAAATAATTATTTGTAAACATTGCAATTTTTAATTTTTGATCTTCAAATTTATTTTCTGCATAAGCAAAATCACGGTAATAATTAACTTCCTTATTAATTTCTCTGTGGAGAACATAAAAAATAGTTAAACCAATAAATAAGACTAATAAGATATTAATATAATTTGCATAAAAAAATGATTGCAGGGCTACCCAAACATTAACCATTAATTTGGAAAAAACACTGGGATTATTTTCTAAACGATCAACCGCTACATCTATTCCATCTTCACTTACATTTACAAGCAGATAATGATAAAAACTTTTCTTATTATCAAAAATTAATTCTCCTCCAGCACCACCACTGATAAAATAATCTACTCCTTTTATAGTTTGATGATGATAAATTTCAATGTTAGAAGAAAACACAGAGTCCACATTATATTCAGCAAAAATATTTTGATAAAAAATTCTTAAGTCTTCTGACCCAATATATTTAATGCCATCATCAATCAAATATTCAGTATCTATTCTAATGGGAGTCTTATTCATTATCACAAATTTTTTATCATATTTCTGAGCCTGATTCAGCTCGTTTTTCAGCCATTGTTTTTGCCAGTTTAAATTTGTATTTCCTGTTGTATCTAAAAATATAAAATAAGAATCGTCAATCTGAAAAGAAAAATAAAACGGACCAAAATATTTATAAAAATTTTCATTACCATCATCTTTTATTTCTTGAGTACCTACAGCAGTTAAAAAAGGTATATTTAATTTTTCTAAAGTTCTATAAAAAACTCGATATTTACTTTCATCACCATCCCGGAGATTATTTCCTGTAGAGACAATAAAATCAGCATTTCTTTGATTAATTTTTTCCAGAATTCTATTATCAAAAATGGCAATTGAGTTCTCTATATTACCCACTACTGCAAAAGAATAATCCTCATTTTCTATTCTATTTTTTATAATATCCATGTTTCGAACATTAACCGCATTAAAATCCTGAATTGTATAGGGAGCATAAATCTTATAGCTGATTAAAATTAAAATGATTATAATTAAAATAAATAAGTAAATTTTACTTTTGTTCTTCAACTTCTACTCCCCCTCTAATGATTAAGTAAAAAAACACAAATACTCCAATAAAAATACCTATATATTTAGTAAAAAATCTCCAATAAAACAATAGAGGAAATAAATCACTGTTATCTACAAATCTGGCAAATAAGAGGGAATATCCACCTTCTGCTATTCCAGCTGCTCCTGGTGTCGGGGCAAAATACATAATAAAGACAATAAGAACCTGTAAAGTCAAAACTCTAGAAAAAGCTATTTGATAACCCATTCCATTAAGGAGCAGATATGAAAAAGAAAATTCTGCTATTAAAAACATTACTGTAAAGAAAAATGAAAGGAAAACAAAAATCTTTTGACCCTGAATAAAAAAAGCCAGATCTTCAGAAAAAAGCTGTAGATGTTTAAAAATATATCTGATAATCTTTCTGAATCTTTTTCTGGTCATTAGATGTTTCGATTTTAAAAAATAAAAAACCTTATAAATTAATTTCATAATCAATCTAACTTTAAAAATTAAAAAATAAAATATTAAAATATAAAGTCCTACAAATATTGCTAAATAAACAAATATATAGTCACCGGGCAGCAGGTTAAGCATTGACTGATTTCTAAAAACTATCAGCGGTACACTCAAAAAAAGCATAGTTGCTGATAATAATGTTCTAATTAACACGGCTGCAGAAGATTTACCCAGTGGAACCCCCTTTTTTTGCAAAAAATATACCTGTGCAAAACCACCACCAGTGGCTAATGGAGTTATATTTGAGATAAAAATATTAATAAATACCAGTTTATAAACATTCCAGAAAGAAATTTCTGCATTTAATGTCTTTAAAACAAAAAATAGCCTTAGACCATCTATAATAAAATAAGAAAACAACAAAACTATAAGAAAAATTAAAATTTCATTTGGAAAAGTAAAAATAGTATTTAAATTACCACCCTGAAAAAATACCCTTCTGATATAATAAAGGGTTACAGCAGAAATTAAAAGAAAAAACCCAAAATATAGCAGTGAATTTTTTATATTAAAATATTTTTCTATAAAATTATTATTATCTGCCATTATTTTTCCCCTTTCCTATTAGTTATAACAAAATAACTAAAACCAGTTATTACTCCCTCCATTAGCAGCAGAAGCAGATATAAAATACATAATAAAAAAATGAATATAAATAACCCCCAATAAATACTATTTTCTTGATCTAATTATATTATATTGAGGGCTAAAAGTAAAAAAATAACTTCTTATTAATTATTAAATTTTTAAAGAACAAAAAGTAAATCAGAAATTAAATTTAAAGTTTATGATTTTAAATTATTATATTCAGGAGGTCTAGCTAAATAAGCAGCTGCAAGAGCCAGTATGGGTAACAATGTTACAATTAGCATTATTTCTGTATACCCATTAAAATAATCATAAGCCAGACCAAAAGGCAGTGGACCCAGAGCAGAACCGATAACCATTGCGGTAGAGAAAAAGCCTCTAATACTACCTAAATGTTTTTTACCAAAATAATTTGGCAGCATAACAGAAGTACTAACTCCATCAAAAGCCATAAATGAACCATGTACCAGGGCATAAATTATAAAGGCTGATTTCGTATCTGCCTTGATAATTAATAAAATTGCTGAGATTAACAATATAAAGTTAACCATTTTAACAAGCCTGACTTTAACTCTATCCAAAATATAGCCGCCTAAAAAAGTCAGTGGAAATTTTATCACAGAAGTTAAACTTAAAATATAGGCTGCAAAACCAGCAGAATATCCTTTTTCAGCAATAATTGAAACCATATGAAAGATAATACCGGTATTAATCATGGAAGGAATAATAACCAGATAAATAACGAACCAGAACTCTTTAGTCCCCATAGCCTCTTTTAGAGTCCAGGGATCATTACTTATATGAACTCGCGGTGCATATTTATTGCTTACACTGTCTTCTTCCTCTTCTGTAATTCCATCAATTTTAAGACCTATGTTTTCAGGTCGATTGCGAACCAGATACCATCCCGCTGGAGTCATAATTAAAAATAACGCCAGTGTCCAGAAACGCCAGGCATTATTGATTCCGAACAAATTAATCAAATAATTATTTAAAGGAGGAATAACTGCTGCTCCAATAACACCACCAATTCCCAGAAGGCTCATTGCCAGTCCTCTTCTGGATTTAAACCAGTGTGGAACCAGTGTCTGCGGCCAGAGCCCCATTGATCCCTGCCCAAAAAATCTCATTAAGAAAAATCCAATTAAAAGCATTATTGGATTTGCAACAAAACTCATCCAGAGAGCTGCAGCTCCCAGAGATAAAGAAATAATTACAATCATTTTACGATGACCATATTCATCAATTTTTTGCCCCATAAATGTTAAAATAAGGCCAGAAATTAATGTTCCTCCGGAATAAAGACTGGAAATTAAAGACCTACTCCAGCCAAATTGTTTTATGTAATGATCAATAAAAATAGAAATAGAATATGTTTGTCCGGGACCTGAAAAAAAGAAAGCTAAAGCTGACATAAATAAGATTACCCAACCATAATAAAAACTTGTTTTTATAGGTTTTTCTTCCTGTTCTAAATGTAGACTCATAATTATACTTCTCCCTGCTTATTTTATATATTAACCAGAGTTAACTATATCATTACAATTAATAAAGTCAAGAATTTAACAGAAAAAAACCGACAGAATAAGTCTGTCAGAATTTATAAGCTTAAACAATAGTTATTTTAAATTAAGTTCCTACAGGAGTCTCTCTCAATAATATTTGCAGGGACAATTGTATGCTCATATTTTTCGATTTGTCCATTTATAACTCCAATCAATAATTCAGTTGCCTTATTTCCCAGAAGATAAATATTAATATCCACTGTGGTCAAAGGTGGAGAAATCAACTTTGAAACAGGATTATTATTAAAACCAACTATCGAGATATCTTCAGGTATTTTAAGCTGCAGATCATTCACAGCCTGCATAATTGTATAGGCCATTGTATCACTCATTCCGTAAAAAGCAGTTATTTCCGGATGCTCTTTAATCATTTTTTGAGAAAGCATATAAATACTCTGATAATCTATCATTTCTAATTGTACAATTAAATTCTCATTAATTTTTAAATCATTTTTCTGAAAAGAATTTTTATATCCCTGCAGCCGATCTTGATTCATTATATAATTTTCGTCACCAACAATCATTGCTATATTTCGGTGACCATTTTTGATCAGATAATCAACAACTTTCTCACTTGCAGCAATATTATCATTATTAACCCAGTAGTATTTATCCCTTTCTTCCGGTCTTCCCACAATTACAAAAGGAAATTCAATTTTAGTTAATTCCTCAATTAACTGGTCGTCTTTTTTGGCTCTTAAAAGCAAAACTCCATCAATTTGTTTACCCCTAACTGCATTTAAAACTGTCTTTTTTTCCTCTTCTTCCCCACTACTGGTCAATAAAAGTAAGTTAAATCCTTTTGAATGGGCAAGAACTCCAATTCCACGTAAAATTTCTGAATAAAAGGGATCAGCAAAGGCTTCTTCTGTTGAATATGGAATTACCAGTCCCAGATTATGTGATCTCTGTTTAACAAGATTCCTGGCATTAATATTGGGATGATAACCAATCTCATCCATAATTTTTCTTACTTTTTCTTTAGTTTCCTCACTAATGCGGGAACTATTATTAATAACTCTAGAAACTGTAGAAGGTGCGACTCCAGCTTTTTTTGCTACATCTTTTAAAGTAGGCATCTTTATCAATCCTTATAATTTGATTTGACAAATTAATCATATCAGCTTTATAAGTAATAACGCAAATTTATGAATAAATTAAAATTTGCTTTTTATCTATTTTCAGACAGTTATTATTAAAAGAATTATTATTATAATTAGTGATTGAAAAGGATAAAGTTTTGTTTTTTAAGAGCTCAATTATATTATTATCATTAATTTTTTGTTTTTTATCAGACATATTAATGATAACCACTGTACTATCTTCATTACTTTTTTTATTTTTTCTTGAAAATATTAAGACTTTGTTTAAGGGATCAACAAAAAGTTCTTTATAGTCTCCTTTTCTTAAATCTCTATTTTGATTATAATAGGAAATAATTTTTTTATAATAATTAAAAAGTTCCTTATTTTGCCTGTTTTTATCCCAGATCATAGTCCTTCTGCAGTCAGGATCATCAGCACCTGTTAATCCAACTTCACTACCATAATATACCAGAGGGATTCCGGGTAATAAAAACTGCAGAGATATAGCAAACTTCATCTTTTGATCAATAATTTTTTTATTATAATTTCTTAATTTCCAATTAAATCTAGCTGTATCATGACTGTCTAATAAATTCACCAAAATATTAGGCTTCTCAGGGTGATAATGTCTAAAATTTTCCTGAATTTGAGAACTAAACTGATCGACATCCATATTTTCTTCTATTATTAATGAATAAATATCACGCTGCAAATCATAATTCATGACTGAATCAAAAGTATTACCTTCTAGCCAGTTTGAAGCTCTATACCAAACTTCTCCAATAATAAAAATATCATCATTAATTTTTCTGATCCCTTTTCTAAATTTTTCCCAAAACTCTCTGGATACTTCATCTGCAACATCCAATCTCCAGCCATCTAAGTCAAGTTCAGCTGTCCAGTACTCAGCAACCTCTAAAAAATATTCCTGAGTTTCAGAATTATCTAAATTTAAGCGAGGCATATCCTGAATATCATTAGCAAATGTTGAATAATTTACATCTTCTTTTGAAAGGGGAAAATTTTCTGGAAAATACCAATTGATATATCTCGATTTTTCGCCCTTTCTTAATAAATCTTCAAATGCAAAAAAATTAGAGCCTGAATGATTAAATACTGCATCAATAATTAATTTAATTCCTTTTTCTTTAGCTGCTTTTGATAATTCTTTTGCGTCTTCATCACTACCAAAGTTAGGATCAATTTGATAGTAATCATCGATATTATATTTATGATTACTGGGAGATTTAAAAATTGGAGTTAAATATAGAGTATTAATTCCTAATTCCTTTAAATAATCCAATTTTTTAATTATACCTCTGATATCTCCACCATAAATTGAATCTTTTTTTGGTAACTGATTCCATTCTCTATTTTTATAATTATTATTATCTGCTCGAAAAAATCGATCGGGAAATATTTGATAGATAACAGCATCTCTGGCCCATTCGGGAGATTTTTTTACATCAGATTTGTTGATAATAGCTTTTTGAAAGTAACCAGAATCATATCCTTCAGGTCTGGTTTCAAAAAATCCTTTTTCATTATACCAGACTCTGTTTCCTTCATTATCTTCTAAATAAAAAAAGTATCTTAACCGGGTGTCATCTAAATTTAACCGGACAGAAAAAATATCATGGTATTTACTCCGATATTTTAAATTCATTTCAATTTTATTATTTGCATCTTTATTATCAGAATACCGGGGACCATAAATTAATACTACTCGAGATATATCATCTCGGGCAGCTTCTAAAGTTATTTCTAAAGTATTTAAATCAATTACAGACTGCATTTCATTTTTATAATCATGTCGAATTGATGAATAAATCAAATTTAACTGCACCTCCTGATTTTTATCTAGCTAATTACATTATATAAAAGGTACAGGTATGTGTCTAATTTTTATTTATTAATGTAAGGTTGTACTGCGAAAAGTCCTAATTAAGAATTTCCGACTTATATAACCCCTATCATGATAAGCTTCTCAAATTGCTATAATACCAAAAATCGACTTTTCGCAGTGCAGCCATGTAAGTATTTACAATAATTTAAATTTATCCTTTTACTCCACCCAGAGTTAATCCTCCTACTAAGAAACGAGAAAGCAAGAGAAAAATTGCCATAACTGGCAGCATAATTAATACAGAAGCTGCGGCAAATTGTGCCCAGGCAGTATTAAACTGACTGGCTAGATTTGTTAAACCAACTGGCAGCGTATAAAGGCTGTTGTCTGTCATTACAACTCGAGCCACCATATATTCATTCCAGGCAGTCATAAATGAAAATAAAGCTGTAATTACCAGAGCTGGTTTGGCAAGAGGAAGTATTATCATATAAAAAGCCTGAAATTGATTTAAACCATCTACCAGTGCAGCCTCCTCAAGACTTTCAGGAATTGTATCATAATAACCCTTCATCTGCCAGACACATAAGGGTAAAGCAGTTGAAGAATACATAATAATCAAACCTATATGGGCTTTAGCCATACCTAAAAATGGTACTACAATAGTCTGTTCGGTTAAACCAAACTGTGCTAAAAGTATATACATCGGCAGTAAAAGCATTGTTGCAGGGAACATCTGAGTTAATAAGAAAAAGGTTAAGCCAGATTTTCGTCCAGGAAATCTTTTGCGAGAAAAGACATAACCGGCTGTTGAGGCAAGTGAAACACCAATAATTACAGTAAAAAAAGTAACTAAAAGTGAATTTCTCAACCAGATTAAAAATCCCTTATCAAAAATTAAGGTTCTATATGCCTCAAAAGTTGCATTATCAGGAATAATGGCAAGACTCGTTGAATGTAATGAGTCACCAGGTCTTAAGGATGTACCAAAAACTCTTAATGCTGGATAAACAGCAATAACTACAGAAATTAATAAAATTATATGAAAAATAATCTTCTTCCATTTACTATCTTTTTTTACTGACATTTAAGAACCTCCTTTTAGTCTGCATTAATATAATCAATAAAGCTAATTGCCCAAACAAGTAAAATTACAAAAATAATTAAAGAAAATGCTGCCGCATAACCATAACGATAAAATTCAAAAGCGGAACGGTAAACATGAGTAACTAAAATATCTATTTTATTTGTAAGAGTGTTTTGAGTTAATAAGTAAATTACTCTTAAATTATTAAATGTCCAGACAACTCCCAGTATAACTGCAGGTAACATAACTGGTTTTAATAATGGTAAGGTTATATGTTTAATCTGCTGCCAGCTGCTGGCTCCATCAATTTCTGCAGCCTCATAAAAATTAGGATCAATACTCTGCAGCCCCCCCAGAGCAATCATCATCATAAAAGGAATTCCCAACCAAATATTTACTATTAAAGCTGCACTAAAACCTGTACTGGCCTGACTCAACCAGGCAATTCCTGGAACACCAATTTTTCTTAAAAGTAAATTTACAGCACCATAACGAAAATTAAACATTCCTTTCCAGACTAAAACCACAATATACTGAGGTATTGCCCAGGGAATAACCAGTAAAGTTCTATAAATTGATTTAAACATTAAATCTCGATCAAGTATAATAGCATAAAATATTCCAAAACTCACATGGGCGACAACATTAATAACTGTCCAGGCAACTGTTCTTAATAAAATAATCCAGAACGAACTCTCGGTTATTATTTGAATAAAATTATCAATCCCAATATAAGTGAGTTGATCACTTTGAATAAACTGCCTCATATTGTACATATTCAGATTTGAAAATGCTAATCTAAAATTATAAAAAAATGGATAAATAACAACAAATAATACAACTATAAAGGCCGGCAGCAGCATCATATAAGAAAATTTGTGTTCTCTCCAGAAGTCTTTAAGTGAAAAACTTGCTAATGCTGATGTAAACCTCAAGTTTTGATCAGGTTGACTCATTTAATTACCTCCTAAAAATTTAAAAATTAAAAGAGGGTTAAAACCCTCTTTTAATTTTATTAGAATTACTGCATACTTTTAATATTTTCTTCAGCTTCCTGCTGCATCTGTTCAGCAGCCGCTTCAGGTGTTAAATCATCACTCATTACACTCTGTAAAGCTGGTCTTACAGCATCCCAGATACCTCTCATTTCAGGTACTATTGGCATTGGTTTACCAAGTCTTAACTGTTTAGCAGAACCTCTCATAATTGGATCGTTTTGAATTTGTGGAAGACCATAAGCCTGTTTGTTACTTGGTAAAAAGTTATTTTCCACAAATAACTCCTGGGCAGCAGTACTTGTTATGAAGTCAATAAATTTCATTACTGCAATTTGTTTTTGTCTAGGAAGATCACTTAACATAATTAAACCATAGCCACTTGTCATTGGCTGACCATATTTACCTGTTTTTTCAAATTTAGGAATTGGAGCAACTCCTAAATCAATATTTTTAGCATTTTTATAACCTTCAATTGACCAGTCTCCATTAATTATAAAGGCAACATTACCTTCTTTAAATAAGCTGTCCATCAGATCATAATCAGATTCTTTTGGAACAATTTCATGCTCAAATTTAAGTGAATGAACAAATTCTAAAGAATCAACAGTTGCTTTAGTATTTAATGTTGGATTATATTCTTCATCAAAAACCCAACCACCAAAGCCACCGTGAAAAGCAGCCCACCAGAATGGTTCATTTAAATTATATGCTAAACCATACTTATCAACCAGGCCGTCACCATCTTCATCAATAGTATTTGCTTTGGCTACTTCAATTAATTCAGACCATGTTTCTGGAGCTTGATCTACAATGTTTTTATTGTACATTAACATTAAGTGATTACCCATAGTTACAGGTACACCATAAGTTTCTCCACGTAAGCTCATACCAGGAAGAGCTGCATCAATATACTTATCCTTCATTTCCTGACTCATCAGCTCATTTAATGGTTGAGCAATTCCCATAATTGAAAATGGACCAACGTGGTCAAAAGGACTCCAGACAACATCCGGTCCCTGTCCACCCATATAAGCAGTTTGTGTATTCTGTCTTAAATCTTCAACACTACCTGAATGAGTCCTTTCCACCGTAATATTAGGATATTTCTTCTCAAATTTTTTGATTAGTGAATCTAACAAACTTTCATCAAGTGTAACATCAAGGGTCTCCCAAAACTTAAGTGTTACTTCTTTTGTAAGCTCTTTCTTATCGAGATTCTGCTGAGCAGCAGCACTTACTGAAAAGATAAGTGATAAGGCTAAAACTAAAATTGAAACAGTAAAAATTGACTTTCTCATTAATAATTCCTCCTTTTAATTTGTTAAACTTAACTTAATTCAATGGTAATTTTATTTATAACAACTGGAACTTTAAATTCCAGTCTGTTATCAGAGTAATTAAACTCACTTAATTGATTACCATCAACATAGATACTTAGAGGATCCTTATTTAAATTATTGAAAATCATCTTATAATCTTTAAATTCCTGCTGATAGTTTTTTTTCTTCCTATCTATATTAAACATTATCTGATTATCAGTATATTGATATTTAAATTCAGTAATGTTATAAACTCCATTTTCATAATTATAGGAAAGACCATCATCATCATAAAGTTCATAACTACCTAAATTATTTTCTTCATTTAAGAAAACATTTAACTCCAGACATTCAATCTCTTTTTCTCCAATATAATTTAACTTATCATTTAAGGGAAGAATACTACCTGCCTTAATAAAAATTGGCATTTTCTCCAGAGGCGCATCTACTATTAAATATTCTCCTCCCTGATATACTTCTTTTGACCAGAAATCAATCCACTTTCCCTCAGGTAAATAAAGCATTCTCTTATCCTTGTCAGGCTGATAGACTGGAGCTACCAGAACACTATCTCCAATCATAAATTGGTCTGATAGATTCTGACACTGCCTGTCAGCAGGAAATTCCATAATTAAGGGCCTCATAAGTGGAATTCCTGTTTCGGCAGCCTGATAAAATAGATTATAAATATGGGTTATAAATTTATATCTTAATTCAATATATTTTTTAATAATCTTTTCATATTTTTCTCCAAAGGACCAGGGTTCCTGAGAAACAGCTCTAACCTCACAGTGATTTCTAAAGAAAGGAACAAAAGCTCCCATCTGAGTCCAGCGGGTTAAAAGTTCACCATTACTATTACCGGTAAAACCTCCAACATCGGTACCACAGAATGTAATACCTGACAGTCCCATATTCATCAGCATCGGCATAGCAAGTTTAATATGATCCCAGAAACTCCGGTTATCTCCGGTCCAGACAGCAGAATAGCGCTGAATACCGGCAAAGCCAGCTCTAGTTAAAACAAAAGGCCGCTCATTATCCAGACTTTCCTTTAAACCTTCAAAAGTTGCCTTATCTTCTAAAAATCCATATAAATTATGAAAACGGCGGTGGGTACCAGAATCACCATCATTCTGATGCATCACCTCAACATCCATGGTATCAGATTTATTAAAAGCAGCCGGTTCATTCATATCATTCCAGATTCCTTTTACTCCAAGGTCTGTGTAATCTTTCTGCAGGCCGGACCACCAGTCTCTTACCTTTGACTGAGTAAAATCTGGAAAAGCACAATTTCCTGGCCAGACTTTATCTATAAATACTTTGCCATCAAGATATTTGCAGAAATAATCATTTTCCATACCTTCCTGATAAAGTTTATATTCGGGATCTTTTTTTACACCGGGGTCAATAATTGTAACGGCTTTAACCCCATTTTCTTCCATCTTAGACAACATTGCCTTAGGATCTGGAAAACGATCTTCATCCCAGGTATAAATTTTATATTGATCCATATAATGAATATCAAAATGAAAAGCATCACAGGGAATTTCTTTATCCCTAAAAGTTTTCAACAGCTGCTCAACTTCAGTCTGGGGATAATAACTGTAGCGTGACTGATGATAACCCAGTGACCATTTGGGCGGCAGCTGCATAGTACCAGTTATTTGAGAATATTTGCTGACTACGTCTTTTAATGAAGGACCATTAATAAAATAATAATCCAGTTCTCCACCTTCTGCCCAGAAGGAATAGTAATCCTGACCCTCACTTCCCAGATCAAAGAAACTCTTATATGAATTATCAAAATAAATACCATAACTATTTTTAGGATTAAAAGCTATTAAAAATGGTATTGATTGATATAAGGGGTCGGTATCACTAACATGTGGAAGAAAAGTATCATGATTCCACATCTCATATAGTCTACCCTTTTTATCAAGCCAGCCTGTTTTCTCACCCAGACCATAAAATCTTTGACTCTGCTCAAATGATTTCCAGGCTCTAACTTTTTGTTTTTTCCAGCCCAGAGCATATTCATTGTGATCTTTATGAATTAATTTACCCTGTTTATTAAATACTTCAAGCAGAAAATTTTCTTTCTTAAGCTTAATAACTAATTTATCTGTTTTAATAATTAATTCACTATCTTTTTCATTAAAAATAAAGTCATCATAAGTTAAATTATGTTCAATAACCGCTTCAGTACTTTTATAACTAATTTTCTGATCAGAATGTGCCATGATAACTCTAAAAATATCAGCAGTTAAAAATCTGACTGCCAGACTGGCATGTTTAAAATTTAACCTAATTTCATTATCCTTAATTTCATAATTTAAAATACCACTTAATTTGTGGTAATCATTACTGTTGTCTCGACTTTTACCCTGCAGTAAGGCGTCACTATTATCCATTTTACTATCTCCTCTCAACCGGAAATCTTTGTTATATAAAATTATTGCGCAATCGTTTGCACAAATCGACAAAAAAATATTATTGCTATTTCTTTCTTATTTATAGCTTAATACATTATTCTGACATTTGCAAGTCTTTTTAGAATTTTTTCTGTTTTTTTTGTAAAATTTATCTCAAATCTGATATAATTGTGTTTAATTAGAGTAGTTAAGGAGGAATCAAATTTGAAGAAAATTGATTTTAAAATTGCTTTACAGGAAAGTGAAAAAATAATACTATTTAAAAACATTAAAGAAACTGAAATTATTTTAAAGTTAAAGAACTGCTTAACAGCAGAAAATGATTCCAGATCAAATCTAAGTGATCTAATTTATAAGTTAATAGAACTGAGTATTAATCAGGGGCTTAGTGGTGACCTCTGGCATAATTACCTTAAATTAAAAATTTGTGCTGCAGAAAATATCTTTACTTTAAGAGCAGAAAAAAAGTTGATCAACCGCGAAGACAGCCTCTATCAGATTGCATTAAATGATATTGAAATAATTAATAATTTATTTTCTTTCTCTTTTCAGGATATTCTAAAACATTTAGATCAAAACAGACTTACAAAATTAAGGGGTTTTAAAATTACAGATTCAAAATTAATGCCCTATAATCTAAAAAACTTGCAGCAACTATTTAGGGCTAATTCCCCAGAAAAAAATTTAGACAGCTTAATTAAATTTTATCAGAATTATGGTGCTGGAATTTTAAATCAAAGTAGAGCCTTTTTCTGGCACCGAAATACTTTAAAGGCAGTAAATAATCCCGACCCTATTACGTTTGATCAATTAATTGCCTATCAAAAAGAGAAAAAGAAGCTAATAGAAAACACCGAGAGCTTTTTAAAAGGTTACCAGGCTCATAATGTATTATTATATGGTGACAGTGGGACTGGAAAATCTTCCTCTGTTAAGGCGGTTTTAAACAAATATTATCAGCAGGGACTGAGATTAATAGAAATCAACAGCTCTCAAATTAAAAAGCTGCCAGAGATTCTTGAATATTTAAATCAGCGAGGTCTTAATTTTATCATTTTTATGGATGACCTTTCTTTTGAAGAATTTGAAACTGATTACAAATATTTAAAGGCAGTTATGGAAGGTGGTATAGAATCAAAACCCGGAAATGTGCTCTTTTATGCAACAAGTAACCGCAGGCATCTGGTCAGAGAAAAATGGCAGGATCGAGAATCTGAAGTCCACGAAAATGATATTTTAAATGAAAAATTATCACTTAGCGAAAGATTTGGACTGACCTTAATGTATAATAATCCTACCCAAGCTGAATATTTAACCATAATAAATGAACTGGCTGCTCAGGCAGGTTTAAACATAACCAAAGAAAACTTAAGAAGAAAAGCTCTTCAGTGGAGCAAATGGAATAATGGTTATTCAGGACGTTCAGCAAAACAATTTGTTAATCAACTTCTAAAAGAAAAAAATAATTAAAAACAAAAAACTGCTCCCAGTTAAAGGAGGGGGGCAGTTTTTGTTAATTATACTATTCAATTTATTTTGGAATTGGATATAATTTTCCCCCGTGGCTATCTAAAAAGCTCTTTAGTTCTTTTAATTCTGATTCTGAAATCTGCATCTTTTCTTCATTTTTCTGATAAATTTCTAATGACAGATCAAGCATCCTGCTGTCTCCAGGAGTTACTGCAGTATCTATATCCTGGGAGAAAGTAAATTTCAGTGCCAGTTCGGCCAGCTCCCGATTGTCGTAGATTGGTTTATACCAGGTATTATAATTATCCTGTCGCCCGGATTCCCACTGTTTTTGGGCCAGTGCCTTAATTGCAATGATTCCCATTTCTTTTTCTCTGGCTTTTTTTATTACTTCCGGTCCCTGATCATAGTTAAACCAATAATTCCAGTTTATAGGAAACATCACTGTATCAAAATCAAAGCTTTCTATTAATTTTAAAGCCGCCCATTCTTTGTGAGCAGAAAAACCAACATTTTTAACTAATCCTTCTTCTCTGGCTTCAATAATTGCTTCCAGTGCACCTCCAGAAGCAAGGGCCGTATTAAGAGCTTCTTCATCTGTAACCTCATGCAGCTGATAAAGATCAAAATAGTCAGTTTCCAGAAGTTCCAGTGACTTTTCCATATCTCTTCGGACCTGATCTTTAGTCTGTCCCGGTTCAGTCTTATTTGCTAAATAAACTTTATCCCGGTATGGCTTTAAAGCAGGTCCCAGTATATCCTGTGCATTTCCATAAGTTGGACCTACATCGAAAAAATTTATACCATTTTTAACAGCATTTTTAACAATCAGTTCAGCTTCAGCCTCTGGAGTATCCATCAACATAATACCACCAAAGCTAATTTCTGAAACATTCAAATTAGATTTTCCCAGTTTTCTATATTTCATAAATCTCACCCCATTTATTTAATAACTTAATTATTAGAAAAGTTTAACTTCTCCATATGATATAATAATACATATTTATAAAAATAGCAAGAAAGCCAGACGATTAAAAGTCTGACTTTCTTTAAATGATTTATTCTAATCTTATTTTAGCTTCAACTTCCTGGTCAGCATTCACTTTTAAACCGGGATAGGCAAAATAAGGATCTCCATTTTGTTCCCAGAATAATTCCTGTATTCTTCCATGACGATTAGGATCATAAAGTGGGTTTCCTTCTATTTCTTTATAAGGACGAGCATGATAAACTAAAAGATCAGTTACTCCATCCTCAGAAACAGTAAAAGAATTATGACCCGGGCCATAAAGTGAAGTTTCCTCGGAAGTTTCAAGTACAGGTTCTGAACTTTTAGTCCAGGAACTGCGATCCAGTAAGTCACTATTTTGATCTGCACTTAAAAGTCCCATACAGTAATTATGACCGGTTTCGCTGGCTGAAAAAGATACAAATATCTTACCGCTGCGCTTAATTACTGCCGGACCCTCATTTACATCAAAACCAATAACTTCCCAGTCATATTTTGGTTCAGATAATAGATGCTGTTCTTTAATTGTCCAGGGATTTTCCATTTCAGCAATATATAAATTAGAAATGGTATTATCTGCAACTTTTTGAGCCCAGATTAAATATCTTTTACCCTGATGCTCAAATGTTGTTGCATCAAGACTAAAGCTTTCAAATTCAATATTGACTTCACCCTTTTCAGTCCAGTCACCATCCAGTGGGTTTTCAGCAGTACATTCTAGAACATAGGGTCTAATAGCCCAGATATTGTCTTCTCGTCCAGCAGCAAAATGAATATACCATTTATCATCAATAAAATGTAGTTCAGGAGCCCAGATATGTTTGCTCATTTCTCCTTTTTGATATTTTTCCCAGATAACAACTTCTTCTGCTTGCTGAAGATCTGATAAATCTTTAGCCCTTCTTAAAACAATACGATCATATTCCGGATAAGAACCAGTAAAGTAATAATAACCATCTTTATGTTTATAGACATAGGGATCTGCTCTTTTTTCAACTAGTGGTTCCGGATAATTAATTTCTTTTATCTTACCCTTAACCTTTACTTCTTTATTTTGCTTCAGACCAGACAGATCGATTTCTTCCCATTCTACTCCACGATAACTATATTTCTCGTCAAGAAAAATTTTAATTTTTTCAGGTAGTTCAATCTGTTCTAAATTATCTGCAGTTATTTCTATATTTTCAACATCGGTTATCTTTTCAGTATATTTGTTTTTCATAATTACTATTGTCTCCTCCTTAACTTAAAGTAACTAAAGTTGCTGAAGCTGCCGGTAAAGTAATATTCAATTTATTATCCGCTAACTTTACAGATTTTAGCTCAGCAGGTTTAATATTTTCTGGATTATAAAAACTATTATGCGCATTTAATTTATCAGCTGTTAATACTCGAGCTTCAACTTTACTATAATCAAATTTTTCAGCAAATAAATTACTATTTAATTCAATTTCCTGATCTGCATTTAAATTACAGATGGTGATATTAACCTGCCCCTCTTCATTAATCGAAACAGAAGCATTTAAAGCAGGAATTTCCTGATCCTCAAATTGATAATTTTCACTTTCTAGCTCAAAATGGAGAAGTTTTGAATCCTGATGAACTTTATACATTTCGAATACATGGGTAACTTGGAGTTAAAATCATATCTGCTCCATCAGTTAAAACCATTGCCTGCAGTACATTAGCAGTCTGAGCAATATTAGCCATTTTAACACGATCTGCATGCTGATTAAAGATATTAAGAGTAATACCAGCAATCAGGGCATCTCTTAAGGTATTCTGCTGATATAAAAAGCCAGGATTTGTTCCCGGTTCAACATCATACCAGGCACCCCATTCGTCAACAATCATTGCAATTCTTTTTTTTGGATCATACTGATCCATAATTGTTCCATGTTTATTAATTAACTCATCCATTTTTAAAGCTTTCTTTAAGGTAATAAACCATTCATCTTCTTCAAAATCAGTTGCAGAGCCCTTACCTTCCCAGAACTCTCCCGGAATTGTATAATAATGCAAGCTCAAACCATCCATCTGACGGGCAGCATTCTTCATTAGAACTTCTGTCCAGTTGTAATCATCAACATTAGCACCACAGGCAATTTAAAAGATTTCGTTATCTCCATGGTCCCGGACATAGGTTTGATAGTTGCGGTACTGATCGGCATAGTATTCAGGACGCATATTACCACCACAGCCCCAGTTTTTATTTCCGACACCAAAGTATTTTAAATGCCAGGGTTCTTCTCTACCATTTTCTTTTTTCTAGTCAGCCATTGGAGACTCTCCTGCAAAAGTTATGTAATCTACCCATTCCTGCATCTCTCTAATTGTACCACTACCAACATTCCCAGAAATATAGGGTTCTGCATCTAAAAGTTCACAGAGCTGCATAAATTCATGGGTTCCAAAATGATTATTTTCAGTTACTCCACCCCAGTGGGTATTTACCATCTTAGCTCTATCTTCTCTGGGGCCTATTCCATCTTTCCAGTGATATTCATCTGCAAAACAGCCTCCAGGCCACCTCAAAACAGGAATATCAATGTTTTTCAAAGCTTCCACTACATCTGTTCTAATTCCATTTTTATTAGGAATATCCGAATCTTCTCCAACCCAGAATCCTTCGTAAATACATCTGCCCAGGTGTTCGGCAAAATGTCCATATATATTTCTATTAATTCTTTCTTTTTTCTCTTCTAAATTTATATTCAACTTATTCATTAACTACTTTCCTCCTCTTATTTTCAGTAAACTAATTTCCATTTTTGACTATCTAAGTTTTCAAAATCGTTCTGTATTAAAAAGTTGTTGTCACTTCTAGTAATTGCCTTATCACTATTTCGGTTGATGATTTTATAGATATCTGCTTCTATATTAATTATTTCCCATTCCTGACAGAAGTTACGTGAGTTGCTCCACTGCTGGAGTTTAGCACCATTTGTTTTTTCAGCATTTTCTGCTTCTAAATATAGAAGACTGTGCTTGTTTTGAATTCTATAAAAACCATTTTCAATAGGATAAATTAACCACTCCTGACTCTCAGAATTATTATCTTCCTGGCAGACAATTTTAGTTCTGGCTTCAGTTTTTGAATCTTTTACAGCAGCAGATTTATTAGCATCTATATTTATTAATTTGCAAAATGAATTTAGTTTTTTGTTGTAATTTTTAATTTTCGGCCAGCCATTATCCCACTCAAGCTGTTTAATAAAAAACCTATATTCACCATTTTTTTTATTATATGCATGATGAACCAGCAGCTGGTTATTAAAAATATCCTGACCTCCATAACCAATATATTTTTCATCAGCTGCAGCCAAAACATCGCCACCTTTTTCTAATAAATTGATCCCATTTCTATCACGGTAAGGACCGGTTATCTTGTCTGATCTTCCAAAAGCAATTTTATAATCACTTCTACTACCCCGGCAGCAGTGATCGATAGAAATAAAAAGATAATAATATCCACTTCTATAAGTTAAAGTTGGGGCTTCAACACCAGCAGGTCGTTTACCAATCTGCCTCCTGGCCAGAGAATAAATTTCACCGGTTGTTTTCATGTTTTTGGGGTCAATTTTTGTTAATTTGATACCATCAAACCAGGAACCAAAAACCAGCCAGGGGTTACCATCAGGATCAATAAATAGATTAGGATCAATAGTGTTATATTCCTGTCCCTCTGTTGAGGTAATTACCAGTCCCTCATCCTGCCAGTTATTACTTTCGATATTATCAGCAGACAGCAGTCCAATCAATGAGTTATTTGTACCAAACTCCGAGACTGAATAATATAACCACCATTTATCATTAAAAAATTCCAGATCTGGAGCCCAAACATCATTATCTTTATCAAAATTATTTACATATTTGCTCCACCAGTCTAAGGAATTATCAAGTATGGAGTCTTCATTCTTCCAGTTTAAACCATCATTAGATGATTTAACCCCAACTCCTCTACCTGTATGAAACAACCACCATTTATCATTTTCTTTTATTAATGAGGGATCATGTGCTTTTAAATCACCTGTCAGTTTTTTATTAAGATCATATAATTTTTTTTGCATAATCATTACCTCCCAAAATGTAAAATAATAAAATAGGTCATCAGAGTTATTATATTATTTCTGTATAAAAACCTGATAACCTTTTATATTTTATTATTTATTTAGATAATCTTATAACATTCCAGGAAAGCTTAGGAAGTTCTGCAGTTAATTTATTTTCTCTAACTGCTGCCCTACCTTTAGCATGAGGTTTAACATTATCTGGATTATCTTCACTATTAACAGCCTTTAAATCCTCATGTTCTAAAATAAGATGTTCCTGTACCTCATAGTCTTCAAAACCATTTAATTCACTTTCTAATTCCAGCGATGATTTGGTATCTCTATTAACTGCAAATATTGTTAATTCTGATTTATCTTCATTAAATACTGATACCTGTTCTAAGAGATTCACATCTTTAAAATCCCTGCTGTCATAAGTTGGAGAAGTTACTTTGCTGTCTAAAACAGTACCTCTACCAAATTTAGATGCATGATAATAGGGATAGAAAATTGTCTGTCTCCAGGTACCACCATCTTCACTGGTCATTATTGGAGCAATTACATTAACCAGTTGAGCCTGATTGGCAATCTTAACTCGATCAGCATGTTTAAGTAAAGTTATTAAAGTCAATCCAACAACTAGAGCGTCCTCAAAGTTATAAATGTCTTCCAGCTGAGGAGGTGCAACCTGCCAGGGCTCTCTTTTTTTATCTGCCGCATCAGAATGATACCAGACATTCCACTCATCAAATGACAAATTAATTTTTTTATCACTATTTTTCTTAGCCTTAACATAGTCACAAATTGCTACAACAGAATGAATAAAATCATCAAGGCTTTCGGTTTGAGCCAGAAAGTTTTTAATATCATCTTCATCATTGCGGAAATACTGATGTAGGGATATATAATCAATATGTTCATAAGTATGTTCCAGGACAGTTTCTTCCCACTCACCAAAAGTAGGCATCTGTCTATTGGAACTTCCAGAAACAACCAGTTCAATCTCAGGATCAAGCCCTTTCATAACCTTGGCAGTTTCTAATGCTAAACGGCCATATTCATCTGCTGTTTTGTGACCAATCTGCCAGGGTCCATCCATTTCATTTCCCAGACACCAGGTTTTTATATTATATGGTTTTTCTCTACCGTGTTCTTTGCGTAAATCACTGTAATAACTGCCACCAGGATGGTTGCAGTATTCTAAATAATTACGGGCAGCATCAATACCTCGTGTACCCAGGTTAACTGCCATCATTACATCTGTTCCTGCTTTTTCTGCCCACTGCATAAATTCATTTGTTCCAACTTCATTAGTTTCAACAGTTCTCCAGGCTAACTCAAGCCGATTTGGTCTGTCTTCAACAGGCCCAACTCCATCCTCCCAATTATAGCCAGAAACAAAGTTTCCACCTGGATAGCGAATTATTGGTGGGTCTATTTCTTTAATCAATTCTAAAACATCTTCTCGAAACCCATTTTCATCAGCAGTTGGGTGTTCAGGCTGATAAATTCCTGTATAAACAGCTCTACCCAGATGTTCTATAAATGAGCCAAAAATTCTTTCGTCTACCTCACTTACTGTAAAATTACGATCTAAATATACTTTTGCATTTTTTTTAGTCATCATTAGTCTCCTTTTCTTTAATAGATTATGCTTTTTGCTCAACAAGATCATTATAGCCGGCAAGGTCAAGTTTTTTTGCAAAATGACAGGCAGCAAATTGTTCTTTTTTTTCGCTAATTAACTCTAATGGAGGTTCTTTTTCTTTACAAACATCCTGAGCATAAGGACAGCGGGGATGTAAATTACAGCCGCTGGGAGGATTTGAAGGATCCGGAACTATCCCTTCTATTTTACCTCTTTTTTTCTTCGATTTTGGATCACCTTCCGGTATTGACTGCAGAAGAATTTCTGTATAAGGATGGAGTGGATTATCATATAAATCATCAGCAGAGGCAATTTCTACAATCTTACCTAAATACATTACCATAATTCGATCACTTATATGTTCAACTACACTCAGGTTATGGGCAATAAAAATATAAGTTAATCCCATTCTATCCTGCAGTTCTTCCAGAATATTTAAAATCTGGGCCTGAACTGAAACATCAAGAGCAGAAACCGGCTCATCACAGACAATAATTCTGGGATTTAATGTTAAAGCTCTGGCAATACCAATTCTCTGGCGCTGACCACCACTAAATTCGTGAGGGTATCGGTTTAAGAAAAATTCGCTTAATCCAACCTGATCCAGTAAATCTTTTGCAGTTTTAGTTCGTGATTTTTTTGTCCCAATCCCGTGAATCTCTAATGGTTCAACAATAATATCTCTGACCGACATTCTTGGATTTAAAGAAGACATTGGATCCTGAAAAATCATCTGAATATCCTTTTTGTATGAATAAAATTCATCATCATCAATTTTAGTTAAATCTCTCCACTGTCCATCTTCATTTTTATATTCAATTGTTCCGGCAGTTGGTTCAACTAACTTCATTAAAGTTTCTCCAGTGGTTGATTTTCCACAGCCTGATTCTCCCACAAGACCCAGTGTTTCACCTTCTTTGAGAGAAAAACTAACTCCATCAACTGCTTTAACCTGACCCACTACTTTTCTAAAAATGCCCTGTTTTACAGGAAAATATTTTTTTAAATCATTAACCTTTAAAATTAGTTCTTCATCCTTCATTTCTTTTACCTCCTTCCTCATAAAGCCAGCATTTAGACTGATGACCTTCTCCTACATCAAAGACAGGAGGTTCTTTTTTAGTACAGATATCCATTTTATGAGGACAGCGAGGTGCAAAATGACAGGCATCAGGTAAATTATAGATCTGAGGTACAGACCCACTAATTGGCTTTAATTCCTTTTTGCGGCCAATTTTTGGTATTGACTGTAATAATCCCTGAGTATAGGGATGAGAAGGATTATAGAATAAATCTTCTACCTCTGCTACTTCTACAACCTTACCTGTATACATCACCACAACTCGGTCAGAAATCTCTCCAATTACATCCAGATCATGAGAGATAAACATAATTGACATCTTATACTCCTGCTGCAGCTCTTCCATCAATTCTAAAATCTGCGCTTCAACTGTTACATCAAGGGCAGTAGTTGGTTCATCAGCTATTAACAGACTCGGATTAGAAGATAAGGCAACAGCTATCATTGCTCTCTGATTCATTCCTCCACTCAACTGATAGGGATAATCATTAATTCTCTGTTCAGGCGGAGAAATACCAACTTTGCGCAGCATTTCTATGGCCATCCCTCTGGCTTCTATTTTGTCAACATCATGGCTCAACATAATACCTTCCATAATCTGCGAACCAACAGTATAAACAGGACTTAAAGATGACATTGGATCCTGAAAAATCATGGCTGTATCTTTACGTCTTATATCTTTCATCTTTTTTCCCGTCCGTTTTAATTTTGCAATATCAATAATCTCATCATTATCCCGATGAAGTAGAATTTCGCCTCCATAAATTTTTCCTTTAGGTTGAGGAACTAGATTTAAAATAGAAAGTGAAGTAATACTTTTTCCACATCCACTTTCGCCCACAATCCCCAGAGTTTCACCTTTATAAACATCAAAGCTAACTCCATCAACTGCTTTGGCAAGTCCTCTTCTCGTATCAAAATAGGTTCTTAAATTCTTTACTTCCAGCAATTTATCTTTATTTTTCATAATTATTTAACCCGCCTTTATCTGCAATATTTCTTCAGTATTAATGATAAGGATCTGCAGCATCTCTTAATCCATCACCAACAAAGTTAAAAGCCAGTACAGCTATGATAACAAACACTCCCGGAATAAAATACCATGGATACTGTGCAACGGCTCTCACATTCTGAGCCTCCTGCAGAAGTACACCCCAGCTAACTGCAGGTGCCTTAAGTCCTAAACCAAGGAAACTCAGTGCTGTTTCACCAATAATCATTCCCGGGATAGCAAGTGTCAGATTAACCAGAATATAACTCATACAATTAGGTATTAAATGTTTACTGATAATTCTACCACTTTTTGCACCAGCAGCTCTTGCTGCCTTAACAAAATCTTCTTCTTTTAATGATAAAATTTGACCGCGTAAAACTCGAGCCATACTTACCCAGCCAGTAAGTGATAAAATCACTGTAATGGCAAAATAAACCTGAATTACACTCCAGTCTTGAGGTAAAGCTGCACCAAGTCCCATCCAGAGCGGTATTTTGGGAATTGCAAGTGTGAACTCTATAACTCTTTGAATAAAATTATCAACCATACCACCCAGATAACCGGAAATACCTCCAAAAAACAGTCCCAGAACCAGACTTACTGCAATACCAACAAGTCCAACTGTTAAAGATAAACGAGCACCATGAATAGTTCTGGTAAAAATATCTCTACCTAATCCATCAGTTCCAAATAGAAAAATTTGTGTTTCATCAGAGCCAAATAATTTTAGGTTTGTTTTAAATAAACCTAAAAAATTATATGTATCATCTGATTTATATAAAAAATTAACAGGTATTTGTTGGCTTTCATCAACTGTATATTCCATTGCCAGTGTTTCCATATTTCTTTTTCCTACAATTGGATGAACATAAGGAGTAGACAAACCATCTTCATCTATAAATTTGATCCTTTGAGGAGCAATATTCTGGAATTTAGAAAACCTTTCATTAGGGTCATATGGGGTTAAAAACCCAGCAAAAAGTGCACTAACATATAAAAGAATTAAAACTATTATTCCGCCCATTGCAAGTTTATGATTTTTAAATTCTTCCCACATCAACTGCCAGTGAGACTTTGCTTTAAAAGGATTACTCATAACAATATTTTCATCTTTAGTTATTTTACTTTCACTAGAATTATTTTTCAATTAAATAGCCTCCCTTCCTTTGATCAATCATAACGGATCCGTGGATCTACCAGAGCAAGCAAAATATCTGATAAAAGTGTACCAATCAAAATCAAAACAATATTAAAGAAAATTATAGTACCTGCTAAATACATATCCTGAATTTTTAAGGCATCATAAAGTTTAGGTCCTAAAGTTGGCAGCCCTAAAACAATACCTGCTATTGTTCCACCCGAAATAATTTGTGGTAAAAGCCAGCCAATTGTGCTGATTAACGGATTAACAGCAATTCTGGCAGCATACTTGATAATAACTTTAATTTCGTCAACTCCTTTTGATCTGGCCATTTGAATATAGGGCTGTCTGAGCTGATCTAGCATTTCTGCCCTCATAATTCTAATTAGACCTGCCATACCAGCTGTACCGACTACGACAACCGGTACCCAGATTCTCTGTAACACTGCAAGTATTTTGGTTAATCCCCAGGGTTCTCCCATATATTGAACCGGCATTAAACCAGATAAATTTATACCAAAAAATCTTAAACCCACAAACATTATGATAATTGCCAGTAAAAAATTAGGTATTGAGACTCCCAGGAAACCAAAAAAGGTAAATACATAATCACCAAAAGAATATTGCTTTACTGCCGAATAAATACCAATGGGGATTGATAAAATCCAGGTAAATAAAAGAGTTAAAGTTGAAATTAAAATTGTATATCCAATTCTTTCCTGAATAATATTTATAACTGGCCTTTCTTCACTAAAGGCCATCCCAAAATCACCACGAGGAAAGCCTTTAACCCATTTCCAGTACTGTAAATAAATAGGATCATTCAATCCATATCGCTCTTTGATTGTGTCAGCTCTACTCTGTTCAACTTCTCCTCCCATCTGCTGTAAATTGGCCAGATAAGAATCTATATAACTTCCTGGTGGAAGAGTAATTATTAAAAAAGAAATCATAGAAATTAAAATTATCATCGGGATAATAATTAACGTTCTTCTCAAAATAAAATTTAACAATATTTTCCCTCCCTTAACAATATAAGTTAAAATAATTAAAAAGTCATTTTTTATAGTTATTTAAAATTGTCAGGTACCGTCTATCAGATACCTGACAATTTTATGATATTTATTTAAATAAAACTAGCTAATAAACATCAAATTAATGTTCTGAAGGATTTTCCCAGTAGAACTGCTCTACATAGGCATTTCTGGTTGCACCAACACTGGGGTTATCTCCTACTTTTCTCAGATTAAGAAGTCCATTTTTAGAAACTCCAACATGTCCTGCCATACCAACTGTTCCTATAGATGGCAGATATTCATGCACATAATTACCAACTTCTCTGTATAATTTAGTTCTTTCTTCTTCATTAACATGATCTACTGTATGACCAGCAGTATACCAGTCAATGATTTCCTGAGGTGGTTTGATCGCTAATTTCTGTCTTGCTTCTGGAATTTCAGATTCAGGAATTCTAGTCTGGGTGTAAGGATTATAATCAAGGAACCAGTTTCCATAAGCATTATATGTGTCTTCTGCTGGCACATATTGATCCCAGGGAGGTAAGGAACCTGTCATAAAGGTTGTAGAAATTTGAGTTCTTCCTTCCCAGATTTCAGTAAAGAATAAACCCTCTTCTACAGAATCCATATTAACATTAATTCCAACATCATTCCAGAATCCTTTAGCCATTTCTGCAGTTGACATAGCAACACTACGACTTGAGTTAGCTAAAAGCTGTAATAAAAGATCATCACCATTTGGTTTATCTCTCCAGCCATCACCATTCTGGTCAACTACACCCATTTCATCGAGTAAAGCTTTTGCTTTTTCAGGATTATATTCAGTATAAGCTGTAGCCCATTCTTCCTTATAGGCTTCATCATCAACTGTTCCAGGATGATAGGTTAACTGTCTTTCTTCACCCTGTCCCATAAAAACTAAATTTTTAATCTCTGTCCTGTTAAGGGCAAAAGATAGTGCTTTGCGGAATCTGACATCACCTAAGATTTCCCACATATCTTTAGCATTCACAGGCTGCTGCTGGACAGAAAATGTTACCCGACTGGCCCATAAGGAATCACCAATCCAGGCATTATAATTTCCATCTTCTTCACTTGCTTTAATTGTCGGATAATCTGCAAAAGATAAAAATGAACTAATATAATCAATTTCACCAGATAAAACATTCATTAACCTTGCCTGTGCATCTGGAGTAGATATTGTTCTCTGTTCATCAATATATGGCAGCTGATTTCCTTCTGGATCAACTTTAAAGTAATATGGATTACGTTCATAAATTCTTCCAGTAGGTGTTACTTTTTTTACAACCCAGGCTGATAAAACTGGTCTGCCAACTGGTTTAGGATTAAAAAACTCCCAGGATAATCTATTATTAAAGTACTGAACCCAGCTTCCAAAACCTGCTTCCTTGGCTAACTTTTCTGCATTTTCATTATATTTAGGATGAAATTTTTTCATATAATGAGAAGGTGGGAAAAATTCTAAACCTGCATACCAGGTTGCATCCATATTTTCATGGAAGGTGTAGTAGGGAATTGCAAAATTAAATTCTATTGTGTAATCATTAATAGGATTTACCTCCATAATTTCTCCACCTGGACGGAAAGTAATCGGAACTGCTGTTGTTAAAGTTTCATTTAAGAGAATATCATTATACCAGAACATAACATCTTCACTTGTTAACTCATTTCCATCTGACCATTTAACTCCTTCTCTTAAATAAAGAGTAAAAGTTTTACCTCCATTACTATATTCCCAATCTTTAGCAAAGTTAGGAATTGTCATTAAATTATCAAAATCTCTATTTTTTAAGAGGGGAGTTTCCACTAATGTATGACCATTTACTCCCAGTCCGTCCGGCCCAAACTGAGTAAAAGTCATACTGCCACCATATTTACCAATTGATTCTTCTGGCTGAACCACTACTGGATTTTTAGGCAATCTTTCTTCTACTGGTGGTAATTCTCCAGCCTCAACTCTCTTTTTTAACATTGGTGCTTCCTTAAATTCTGTAATTCCTGATCCAGAAAATGGAATAATTCCTGAGGCAGGATTTTTTGCTGCTTCTTCTCCCGCGCCGGCAAAAGCAGTTATTGATATACTTAACATTAAAATTGTTAGAAAAAATACTTTAGTTATCTTTTTCATTTTTTCCTCTCCCTTATAATTGATTTGTTAAAATAAAATACTTATAGTCGATTTAAGAGCATTTAATTTCTTATCCACCTCCAGCTGAATTATTTTTGCTCGTTAGATAAAATTATAAGGTTATAAGCAATTTGTTTTAGTATTGATTAAAGAACAATCAGTAATTTTAACTAATATTACCAGATAATATCCTTTATCAGGGTTATTTAGTATTTATAAGTTGAGTTATTACTTTAGTTCTTTAATTTTCACTAAAAGTATAGCATAAAATTTAGATTGATGTCAAATGAATTGACTTAAATTATCTAATAATTTTAATCATTCGGGGTTAAGCCTGGAATAAAGAGCATTATTTTAAAATTTTTAACTATAAAATTCATTAATTACTTCTATTAATTAAATGTAAATTAAATAATTGTTTTAAAAACAGCCCCAAATTTGATTTTTTTAAGTTTTTGTTTTATAATTGACTAAAATAAATAAAGTTTGGAGGGAGAAGTTTGATTTTAATTGATAATTTAAGAGATGGATTAAAAACCTTTAAAGCCTTAAGTTCAGAATCGAGAATTAAAATTCTGGAACTTTTATCAGAATATAATCAGCTTAATATGAACGAACTGGCTGAAAAGCTTGGCTTAACAAATGGTGCGATTACTTCCCATGTTAAAAAATTAGAGGAATGTGGTTTGATTAAAGTATCAACTGAGTCAGCGGCCCGAGGTAATCAGAAATTATGTTATTTACATGAAGATAAACTAATTTTTGACTTGAAAAAGCAAACTGAAGAAAAATTTTATGAATCTGAAATTGCAGTTGGACATTTTTCTGATTATGAAGTTTATCCTACCTGTGGACTGGCAAATAAAGATCATATTATAGGGGAAGTAGATGACCCCAGTTTTTTTGCAGATCCAGAAAGAATAAACAGTCAAATTTTATGGTTTACTAAAGGTTTTATAGAATATAGGCTGCCCAATTATCTAAAACCTGGTCAGGAATTAAGTGAGATTCAAATTTCTATGGAAATAAGTTCGGAAGCTCCTGGTGTCTGTAATGACTGGCCATCTGATATTTTCTTCTATCTTAATGATGTGGAACTGGGAAGCTGGACAAGTCCGGGGGATTTTGGAGAAACTAAAGGTATTTTTACACCTTCCTGGTGGTATCCTAACTGGAATCAATATGGGCTTTTAAAATTACTTTCAGTTAGCAAGTATGGTACTTTTATTGACGGATCAAAAATTTCAGAAGTAACAATTGATCAGCTCAAACTTGATCATAAGAGTAATTATAAATTTAAAATAGCTGTACCAGAAAAAGCTGAAAATAAAGGTGGATTAACAATTTTTGGTGATAATTTTGGTAATTATAATCAGAATATCTATGTTCGTTTAATTTATAATTAAAATTAAAAGATAGATTAGAATATTTTTAATTGAGGTGTAAAAGCAAGATGATGTATAATCAGGATCAGTTTATTATCAAACTAGGCAGGAAAGCAACAATTTATGGTATTATAGGATTTATTCTAGGAATTATTGCTGCTTTTTTACTTTCTTTTTCTAAAATTGCTATTATTACTGCAGTTATTTTTTCTTTCTTTTTTACTTCTTCTTTCTGGGGAATACACAATTTGAAAATGTGGTTTAATAAATATCGTTATCGAATGCCAGAATATCTCTGGTATTTTTTTAATATTTTTGTTTATTTGGCAGGGGTCTTCGTTGGTCTTGTTGGTTATGGATTTATAGAGCATTTTTTACTTTTACTGGCTATGGATCAACATCAAAAGGGGACCGGTTTAATCGGAGCACAAATTATTCTATTACCCTATCTTGGTAAAATATATGCAGAAAAAATTAATTATAATATTTAGTTTAACTGATAAAGTCGATGAATTTATCTGTTAATTCTGGATCAAATTGAGTCCCACTACAGCTCTGCAGTTCTCTGATGGATTCTTTTTTTGTCATCTTTTTTTAGATCAATATAATCACCAAATTCAGCTGCTGTTCTTTTCATCCTCTGCAGATGCGCCCTGTTCTCACCACTTTTACTCTCCAGATTAATTAATATATTTTCCACAAGTTTTTTCTTAGCTTCTCTACTTTTAGACAATTTTTGCTTATACATTTTTTTATCTGCCTGATCAAAAATATTAAACATATTTTCTTCACAATTTTCTTTAACCGCGGCTCCGACTGCGAGAGAGATAACCGTTTCTTCATCTTCAGTCTGGATGCAGTTTTTTTCTATTCTACTAATAATATTTTTCATTTCTTTTTTGTCTGTTTCAGGCAGTAAAATTACAAATTCATCACCTGCCCAGCGGGCAACAATATCTTCACTGCGGGTAGAATTTTTTAATATTTCAGCTGTCTTTATTAAAAGTTGATCTCCCCTTTGGTGACCATATGTATCATTAAATAGTTTTAAACCATTAACATCGATCATAATAATCGAAATTGGAAGCTGACGGCTGTCATCCAGCCTTTTCATCTCTTCCTCCATAAAAGCTCTATTATATAAATCAGTTAAATTATCATGATAACTCAAATATTTTATCTCCTGCTGCTGTTTTTTATAGTCTGTATAGTCAATTCTCATACTTAAAACACAATTTTTATAGTTAGGCAGGACAAATTTGGTTTCTTTCATTAAAAAATATTTTTTATTATTAAATTTATCATAAGTTTCCATAATATATTCCTGATCCTGATCTTCTAAAATATTACTGATTTTTTGTCTGGCTCTTATCTTAAATTTAGCTGGTACCAAATTTTCGAACATACTGTGGCCCTCAAGTTCATCTTTACTGTAACCGGTATAATCACAGATAGAATTATTAACCTGGATTATCTTACCTTTTTTGTCAAGCAGAAGCATACCTGCAGGAGACTGGTCAAATAACTTTTGGTATTGTTTTTCTCTGATTTTTAATTTATACTGCAGATCTTCGTAATAAATTGCAAATAAACTGATTCCAAAAAGCAATCCCAGCACCCCTTTTAAAAAAATACCATAGTGATTAAACCAGTTTAATCTCATTAAATGCGGAGCTACTAAAAGATTTAATCCAAATAATGAGCTTACAACTGCTGTAAATGTTGAAACTTCGTTAAATGATAATTTAAAAAATAATGTACCGGACTTAATAAAAGCAAAACTGAGATATACTAAGGTAGGAGCCAGTATAAATAATTGGCTTCTAAAAAGGAAGCCCAGTACAGACAATAAAACCAGGGCTTTTAAAAAACTGTACCAGATATCAGCTGTTTTTTGATTAAAATACTTATGCACAGCCTCTACTAAAAAAACAGCTTCTAAAAGATGCATTATAGAGTTCAGTAAAACAAAGAAATTATTTTGAAAATAAAAATATAAGATATCTGCAGCAGTGGCAGCAATAGCAAAAGTCCAGAAGTAGGATAAATAGAGTAAATATTCTTTCTTTTCTTTGTTATATAAAAATGTAATACCCAGCCAGAACATTATAAGCCCGGCTAAGTATATATATGTAAAACCTGTTTCCAGCTGAGTATTAAAAGTCAAGACTACCACCCCAGACAAATAGTATTATTAAAATTAATTCTATATATATATTATATTCTAGAAAAATTAACTATTGCCTTCTTTATTTAGAGTTATTATATAATTTTGTAATAGTATTTTCTATAATTTCATATTTAGCAAAATTCATTTTCCATTTTTTAGGGATAGTAGCATAACCATAATAAGCTCCTGCCAGCTGACCAGTTACTGCAGCAGTAGTATCTATATCTTCACCCAGATTAACAGCTAATAATACTGCCTCATCAAAAGAATCACTGTTTACAAAAGACCAGAGGCTGGACTCCAGCGTATTAATTACAAATCCATCAGTCCAGTAACCAGCTTGTAAATTATAAGGTCCACCGACTCTCATATTCTTAACTTCTTTAAAACTACCTCGTTCTCTGGACTCAACTGCTGCTCCAAGAGCATTACCTGCAATCAAACCAAAAAATGCTCCAAATACTTTATTTTTGATTTCTTTTTCAATCTTTTGCATTAACTTTTGATTATCAGATGGAGTTGATTTCATAATTAGCACCTTCTTTATTTCTAAAATATAAGTTAAAATAAAATTTATATGGCCTAAAAAAAGAGAATAATCAGCTGATTATTCTCTTTACAAATTTATTTCCCTACAATCTTTTTAATTTTACTGGTTGCATCTAAAAGTGGACTGACTGAATCATCATAATTTACAGTATCAATCAGTAGTGAAATCATTTTAGACATATCAACTTCCTCAAACCAGTCTGCATCTTTAAATTTTTGGGGGATATAGGTCATATTAGTTGAGAACAATTTGGAAATATATCCTTTTTCGTAGTACTCATCCATTTTTCTTATACCATTTGTAAAAAAAGTAAAAGAAACTGCTACATATACATTTCGTGCTTTTTTCTTTTTCAACTCTCTGGCAATTTCAAAAACTGATCCTCCAGAGGCTATCATATCATCAACAATTAAAATATCCTTGCCTGCTACTTCTGCTCCCATATACTCATGCTGAATAATCGGGTTTCTACCATCAACTATCTTTTTATAATCTCTACGTTTATAAAACAAACCAACATCCAGACCTAAAACGCTGGCATAATAAATTGCTCTATCCATAGCCCCTGTATCGGGAGAAATGACCATCATCTCATCCTTATCAAAGCAGATTTGATCATCAACTCTATTCATTGCTTTAATAATCTGATATGTGGAATGTAAGCTTTCAAATCCGGTCTGTGGAATAGCATTTTGTACTCTTGTTTCATGGGCATCAAAGGTAAAAATATTTTCTACACCCAGATTCTCTAATTCCTGTAATGCCATAGCACAATCTAAAGATTCTCTGCTGTTTCTTTTATCCTGTCGGCTTTCGTATAGGAGAGGCATAATAACATGGATCCGTCTGGCCTTACCCGCAATAGCAGAAATCAGGCGTTTTATATCCTGAAAATGATCGTCAGGACTCATTCTGTTTTCAACACCAAACATGTTATAAGTAACATTATAATTACCAATATCAGCTAAAATATAGATATCCTTACCCCGAATTGATTCTTTAAGATGCCCTTTAGCTTCCCCATTAGCAAAACGAATTATATCATTATCAATAATATATGAATTCTTAATTTCTTCTACATGATATTCGCTGCAGCTGCTGGCAAATTCTTCTCTCCTTCGCTTAACAATATAATTATCTACCTTTTTACCTAATTCTTTACAGCTTTCATGTACAATTATCCCCAACTGACCAAATGGTATCTTTGTTATTTTTTGATCTTCCACGTTTATTTTAGCACCTCAATTGTAAATTATTTTCTTGTCCATAATAAAATATATCAAGATTTAATTAAATTATCCTCTTTCTACTCTTTAATTAATGAAAGTTTATATATTAATTATATTCACACATTGAAATATTATTCCAACTTAATAAAGTTTTAACTTATATTAAATAAACTATAAATCCTCTGGCCAGACCTAAAAATACAAAAAATCCAAAGACATCTGTTACAGTTGTTAAAAATATTGCTGAAGCCAGGGCTGGATCTATGCCAAGTGACTGCAGGAATAATGGAATTAAGAAGCCAAACATTCCGGCAATTAATAAATTCAAGATCATTGCTAAAAAGATAATTAATCCCAGATAATAATTCCCATACATCAGATATAAAATTAGACCTGTTACTAAGCCTGTTGCTGCCCCATTAATTACTCCAACCATCGCTTCTTTAAATAAAAGCGTCCAGTTGTCTTTAAAATCTATTTCTCCCAGGGCAATTCCTCTAATAACTATAGAAAGAGTCTGAGTCCCGGCGTTTCCTCCCATTCCAGCTACTATAGGCATTGCAGCAGCCAGGGCAGCAACCTGAGTAATAACATCCTCAAACATAGCCACAGTAAAAGTAGCCAGAAAAGCTGTCGCCAGATTAATAAACATCCAGGGCATTCGGCTTTTAATCGACTGCAGTAAAGTTGTATCCGAACTTTCTTCTTCATCTACCCCGTGCATTTTATATAAATCCTCGGTGTTTTCTGCTTCAATAACATCAATTATATCATCAACTGTAATAATTCCAATTAAAATTCCACTCTTATTAATTACGGGAATTACTGTCAGATCATATTTAGCAACCTGTTGTGCAACAATTTCCTGATCCACATCTGCAGAAACTTTAATAATATTATCATCCATTAATTCTTCCAGCTTTTTCTCATCATCTGAACTCAAAATATCTCTTAAGTCAACTCTCCCTACCAATTTTTTATTAGTATCTGCCACAAAAATAGTATCAATTATTTCTGTGTCGGGAGCAATTTTTTTTATTTTATTTAAAGCTTCAGTGGTTGTTAAATTTTTGTTTAAAAGCAAATACTCAGTAGTCATTATCCCACCGGCAGATTCTCTATCATATCCCAGAAGATTTTTAACTACAAGTGCATCATCCTGTTTCATATGCCTCAGTAATTCTTTTCTTTTTTTGATTGGTAACAGACCTAAAATATCAGTTATGTCATCAGCAGCCATATGAGAAAAAATTTCAATTATCTCTTCTGAACTTTTACATCTCAGAATATCAATCTGGAGTTCTTTTTCTGATTCCTCAAAGATATCTGCCAGATCTTCTGTCTCCAACAACTTTGTAAAATTATTTATTTCTGAAGCATCCAGGTCAGAAAGAGCTTCTGCAATATCTATAGGATGATTCTCTTCTATCCATTCTTCTTTTACATTCTCTTCCTTATTCAAATAATCATTAATTTCATTTTTAATATTATCTATTTTTTCCACTCTTAAATCACCTCTATCAAAAAGTAATTTCAAAAAATGTATGTACTTAATATTCCAGGCCCCCAATCACAATTGCTATAATAATACCTTTTTTAGCTGATAGATCAAAATAATTGACAATAAAACCTATCATAAGCCCCAATAGTAAATAATAAAAAAGATTTGACAAAGTATCACCTCCGTCCAGAGTGACTCTAGATTTAATTATAACAGCAATTGTAGACATATAAAAGTAATTGAAAATAAAAAATATTTTTTAGCTGTTCTTATCTATAAAATATTAAATCAAAATTTTAAAAAGACAATTGTGAAAAGTCTGGAATCTGTGTTATAATACAAAGTGCTTTAACTTTTAAATATATAATAATCAAGAAAGGGATGTTTTGTGGTGTCAGAAAAGAACAATTTTAAAGATTTATTGGCTAAATATAGTAATTTAAAAGCCTTTAAAACTGGGGAAAAACTTTATGATTATCAAGAAAAAGCTGAGAAAATATACTTTGTTTTAAGTGGCTTAATTAGAATTTATGTTAAGGATAAAGAACAAGAAATAGAGATTCAGCGTCAAAAAAATGGAGGTTTTGTTGGGGTAACTGCTTTTACAGCTATTAATTATAGTTCCCGGGCAGAAGTATATTTAGATACAAAAGTACTGGAGTTTAAAGTCTCAGATCTTAGAAAAATTATGCAAAAAAATAATAGCTTTGCCAGTAAAATGATTAATAGTCTTTCTCAATATATAGAAAAATTAGAAAACAGAAATAAGGAACAGTTAGCTCCAATATCTGAAATTAACAAAAAAATTGAAGCCGAAAAAGAAATCAAGAAAACATTAGCTGCTGAAAAATCTGAGGCAAAGAAAAAGGAAAAGTTCATTGACCAGGCAGCTGCTAAGATAAGAAAACCAGCAGATTTTTATTTAAATGATCATAGTTTTTATGGTCAAAAAACAGCTAAAGAAGATCAATATTACCTTTATGATAAAGAAATAGAATGTCCTGTCTGCTCTCATAAAATAGAAGTTAAAAAAATTAGAAACTCCAGATTAAGAATTGAAGAAATCAGAGCAGATTTAAGACCGCTTTACAAAAACTTTAATCTCTATAATTACAATATTCTTTCCTGTCCCAGCTGTCTTTTTACGGCCAGAAGAAATGATTTTTATAATTTTTCGAAAAGTAGAAAAAAGAAAATAAAAAATAACTTTAAAAAAATAATCAGCGAGGACCTGGGCAGTAATTTTAAAATTAAATATGATGATCTGAGGTCAATCAATCAAGTTTTAGATGCCCATTATCTGGCTTTAAAGCTCTATGATTTTACAGATTATCATACCGATAAAAAAGCCTTTCTCTGGCGGGAGTTAAGCTGGATCTACGAAGATCTCAAAGAAGAAGTTCTATCAGAAAAAGCTTCTTTAAAAGCTCTGGAAAATCTAGAAGAATTTTATTTTACAGAAGATACAAACAGCACAAAAAAAGAAAGTGATAATATAACTCTGCTGCTGGCAGTTTTATACCATAAACACAATCAAAGAGATAAAGCTTTACCACTGCTGGATGAGCTGATCAGAGATAATCGAGTTAGTCTCAGACAGAGAAATAAAGCCAAAGATTTATTTTTAGAAATTAGAGAAGCAAATAGAAACAGGTAAAATTTAAATAAAAAGCTAATTATGGTGCGGATTCCCAGCATCTTTTTAGCTTTAGATTAATTAATAACTGAGATGATCGAGTAATTTTTCCTGATCACTCAGCTCAAATTTGCCCTCTTCCAGCTTCCAGTACTGAGCAAAATCAGTTATTCTGCTGATAAATGAAATTAAGTGTGGGTGACAGCTTAAAATAAATATTTGATGTTCTCTGGCTAAGTTAGAAATAATTTTTGCTGTATTAAAAAGATGACTGCGATCAAAATTAACTAAAGAATCATCTAAAACAAGTGGTAATGGTGGTTTGATTTCTATAATTCTGCTGATTCTAACAGCCAGAAATAATTGTTCTAAACTTCCCCGACTTAACTGCTGAACACTATTAAGTTCTTCTCCGTTTTCTGTTTTTACTATAAAATCTGATTGCTCAAGATCAGCTGATGTCTTAAGGTCTGTATAATGCTGACTGCTAATCCTGCTTAATATTTCTGAAGCCGGTTTTAATAATTCCTTTTCTGCTTTCTCAATCATTCTGGATCGTAATTTTTTTAAAATGAAATTCACACTTTTGTTAACGGCATAGTTTCTGGCCTTTTTTTCTAAATTATTTTGAGCCTGATCAATTTTTTGCTGAGCTTTTTCTATTTTACTGGAAGAAGATAAATCATCAATTCTATTTTTTAAAGTTGTTATTTTTTCCTCTAAACTACTTTTCTCCTCTTTAAAAAAGTTTAACTGCTCAGATAACTCTCTTTTTCTTTCTTCAACAGCAGTTATTGAAGAAAATTGTCTATATAATTTAATAAAACTCTGATAATAATCCTTTTCTCCGCCCTTTTCATTCAGAGCAGTTTTAATTTTATCAGAGGATTTTAAAGTATATTCAAGCTGAGACTTTCTGGATAGATAATTTTGGGATAATCTCCAGAGATTAGCAAGTAAAGTGAAGTCTCTAAATAAAGATTGGGCTTTATCTTTGAGTTTTAAATTTTCAGTACTATTAAAATCAAGCCTGCAGTATTCAGCTGCCTTGATCACTAAATCATTTAACTGCTGAAGTTCTTTTTCTAAGCTGCTTCTGGTTTCTTCATTATCCTTTTTTTCTGATTTTAGCTCCTGATATCTTCTTTTTTTATCTTTAATCTCCCTAAAATAAGAATCAATAAATCTAAGATAATCTTTTTCTGCAATACCTAAAATCTGTGCATAATTTTCTAAATCAGTTTCAGTTTCAGTTAAATATTCCAGTTTATTAGTTAGCTTTTGTCCTAATTCTTTAATCTTTTTCTTTTTTGCCTGATTTTCATTTTTTATTTTAAGCATTTTTTCCTTTTCCAGTCTGGAACTTTTGTAATTAGAACTATAATAGATAAAAGCAGTGAGAGCAACAATTATTGACAAATAAGTTATCTGATAATAATCAACAATAAAGGATGAGCTCAAGGTTATAACAGATAGAGCTACAATTAAATAACTCCTCTTTAAAATAGTCTCCGGACTTTTAAAATTAAGATCTTTTAGTGCTGTATAATTTTCTTTAACTTCAAGTTTTAAATTTTTTAGCTCTGTTTTAATTTTTTTACTTTCATAATTTAACTGCTCATATTCTGTCATTTTTTTATTTAATATCTGTTCCTGGATTAAATCAGTTTCGATATTATCCAGCTGTTCCAGTGGTTTTTCCCAGCTTAAATTTAAATTCTCCACTTCTAAAATTAAAGTTTGTAAGTTTTTAGTTATTTTATCTTTTCGAAGCTGATAGTTTTTAATTCTTTCTTTTAGAACTTCCTCTTTTTTCTTTTGATTTTTTATTTTTTTACTCTGAGATTTAAAAAAGGAAAGCAAATTCGCAAGTAGTCTTTGATTATTGTTTTTCTGACCTGATTTATCAAGATCATAATTTGCAGTTCCAGCAGCTTCTTTTTCCAGTTTTGCTTTCATTTCTTCTATTTCTTCTATTTCAGAATAATTATTTTTTAAAAGATCAAGTAAAAAATATCTATGTTCCAGATTAGTAATCTTTTGTTTTTTCTGCTCCAGTTTTTGCTGACTCTGCTGTAATTCTTCTCTTTTTTGAGTAAATTCTTTAATCTCCAATAGTGCCTGATCTCTCATTTCCTCAGCTGTTCTGATTTCGTTATAATAAGGTTTAAAAGTGGCTACAGACGGATCACCAAGAATTCCACCTATATTTTTAGCATTATTATAATATTTATCTGCAAGCTCTGGTACTTTTACTAATTCCGAAAAGCCAGCTCCCAGAAGTATAGAAAAAAGACGTTTTTCTTTCTTTTTTCCTTTGGCGATTTTAGACAAATGCTGCAGTTCATCCAAACTGATGCTAAAAAGCTGCTGATAACTCCACTGATCTAAATGATTAAAAAGCTGAGCAGCAGTATGCTGTTTCTGATTTTTATCTAAGACTTCCGGGCTTGAATAACCATTTAAAATTAAATTATACTTTTTATTTTCTTTTTCCAGTTCTGCTTCTATGTAATACTGATTTCTGGCTGGAGGTATAGAATTATTCTGAGGCAGTCCATAAGGCAGATAGCGCAGCAAATTTAAGAAAGTACTTTTACCGGCCCGGTTTTTGCCGCCGATAACTACCAGGTTTTTAGAAATATTATCTAGATTTTGATTATTGAAAATTCCAAAATCACGGATATACAAATTTTTATAATACATTTAATCTCCATCTCCCATTAGCTCAGATACAATTATTTTTTCTGCATCAGTTAAAATATCTCGCTGTAACTTTTGATCAGCATAAAATCTGTAATTTTCTCTATCTTCTGGATTCAGATCTCCCTGCCAGATCTGACCCCACTCTGCCAGCAATTCTTGATTTAATTCCTCATCAGTTAAAATTTCGTCTATTAAATTCTGTATGTTTTGATAGAGAGGATTGTTGTTTTTCAATTCCTCCAGATTTGAGAGAGAATTTGCAGTTCTAAATAATATAGAATGAAGCCAGATAAAAGGACTTTCATTTGCCTGTCTGGATCTAAATTCTTCCAGTAGAGTCTCTTCCAGTTCTTCTCTATCGTTTTCTATGTGATAATGCAGTTCAGTCCGACCTGTAATTACCAGACGAGTAATTACAGCTTCAACTTTATATTTTTGATTTTCATTCTGCAGCCTGATCTTTTCTTCTAGCTTACTAATTTTTTTAGCTATTAACCGCTGTAGTTCTGTGATATTATTTAGTTTTTCTGTTTCTAAATCCAGCTCAACTTCTTTAAAAATAACAGGAGCCAGAGGAATAAACTTTTTCTTAGTATTTAAATTACGGTCTACCTCTACCAGAATTGCTCCTTTACTACCCTGTTCATTAATATTATGTGCCTGCAGAGTCCCAGGAAAATAGACAGCAGGATTATCATTTATCTGCTGGTACTGATGTAAATGACCTAAAGCCCAGTAATTAATTTCTTTTTTAGTTAACAACTCACTTTTATTAACAGGAACATAGCGATTATTATCTTTACTTAAGGCAGTATGCAGTAAAGCAACATTAAAGACTGACTGATCTGGAGCTGTATAAAAATTATACATTGTTCTTGATTCAAACTTCTGCCTGTAGGACTGTCCCAGTATCCGTGCTGCCAATTTCCCGTCTTTATGATACTCATAAATCTCAACTTCCTGACTGGAAAAATAGTGAACATTTGTCGGCAGCTCAAAAACTTCTTTTTCAATTCCTGCCGGGTCATGATTGCCCGAGATCACGAAAATCTCAATCTCCTTTTTTTTAAGATACTGAGCCTGCTTTATAAAAAAGCGGCTGGCCTTAATTGATCTTGCCTCCCGATCATAGAGATCACCAGCAATGATGATAAAATCAACCCCTTTTGATACCGCCAGTTCAACTAAATTTTCAAATGCTTTTTTCCCTGCATTAGAAAAAATTTTTTTAAAGTTATGATCGGGCAAACTATTAGAGCTTAATTCTTTAGCTAAATGTATATCTGCTGTATGAATAAATTTAATTAACTTGGTCATGTTTTCCTCCAGTATTAACTGTAATCTCTTTCTGTTCTGTTTTCCCATTTAACAAAAAACCAGCTAAAAACAAAAATTTGTACTGTTACCTCCGGAATTCCGATTAAATGTTCGGTCAGAGACATTTTTGTATAAATCATTCCCTCAATTGACCCTGGTATTGGAGCAACTGAACCAATAAGTGAAAAACCCCAGATTAAAAAAAATAATTTTACCCAGGCATAATCACTTTTAATAATCTTATTATAAAATGGGTATAATATAAAGGCAAAAACTGCTCCTCTAAAAATCTGAAAAAAAGGAGCCAGTCTAACAATTGTAGAATCTAGAGAGCGAAAATTGGAGAACCCTTCCATAGTAATAAAAACTCTGGCATAATTTTGGAGATTCATAAAAACTACTCCAATAAAAATATAAGAAATAACATGGACTATAATAAAACGGATTGTAAAGTAAACAAATCTCTTAGACGGTTTTCTCATTGTACTCCCCTTTTTCTTTAGTATATATTTTAACTTATTCCTCGTCTTCAAAACTCTTACCAAAAGTTAATTCTTCAGCAAGATTTCCAACATAAGGAAGCTTAAATAATTTTCCATTATAAGCTTTATACATTAATAAAAACCAGAGAATTGTCCCCACAAAAGTAATAAAAGAAGAAATTAAAATTCCAATTACTGGGATTATTAGAGCTAAAGATGAAACAATAAATAGAGAAAAAAAGGTGATCAAAGACTGCATTGCATGAAAACGAACATGATTATTCTTTTTTTCTATAAATAAAAAAATCAATCCTGTAACCCAGATACCGGCATAAGCCAGAATAGCTTCAACATTTTCATCCAGACCGAGACTAGTTTTTTTATAATACATTATTGTGAGATATTATCGTTTAGATAATATCTCATTCCCCCTTTTTTCTAATATATTTTCTTCAGAAAATTGTATAATTTCTTGTATCTTTATTTTAACATAAAATTTCAATTTAAAAAAGCAATTTAATAGATAAGAAAAAAACCGCCTGTAAGCAATTAAAGCCCAGACGGTTATCATTTTTATTTTATTTAAACTTATTCCAATTCCAGAATTAACTCTCCTGATTCGAGCTGCTGTCCGACTGCAGCATGAATTGCAGTAACAATCCCATCAGCTGGAGAAGTAATATTGGTTTCCATCTTCATGGCTTCCATAATTACTAAGCTCTGATTTTCTTTTACTTCTGCGCCTTCTTCAACTAATATCTCAACTATATTACCCGGCAGACTGGCACCAATTTCCATTTCATTTTTAGGATCAGCCATTTGTTTAGCCGTTGAATCCGCTGGAGTTGTACTTGCTTCATCATAAATTTTAATCTCTCTTCTAAAACCATTGACCTCAAAATCAAGTCTGCGATAACCCTGATCATCTACTTTTCCAATTTCTAGCAGCTTAACCACAAGAGTTTTCCCTTCTTCAACTTTAATTTCGCTGGTTTCTCCCTCACGTAAAGAGTGGAAATATACATCACTTCCCATATGACTTAAATCTCCGTATTCTTCAAGGTAGTCTAAATAATCCTTATAGACTTTAGGATAGAGAGCATAAGCTAATAAATCTTTTTGAGAAAGCTCAAAATCATATTCTTCTTTTAACTCTGCTTCTGCTGCTTCAAAATCAAAGTCCTCAAGTAGAGTTCCGGGTCGAACGATTATTGGCTCCTCACCTTTCAGAACCAGCTGCTGCAGTTCTTCCGGAAAACCTCCAGGTGGCTGACCGAGCATTCCCTTAAAGTAAGCTTCTACTGAATCAGGAAAGGCCATATTTTTTGCCTTCTCACAGATATTATCAGGTGTCAGATCATTTTTAACCATAAAGATTGCCAGGTCTCCTACAACTTTAGAAGATGGTGTAACCTTTGGTATATCTCCCAGCATATAATTAACCTTGCGGTACATTTCTTTAAACTCCTTAAAACGATGGCCCAGACCAACACTTTCTACCTGTGGTTTTAAGTTAGAATACTGCCCTCCTGGAATCTCATATTTATAGATTTCTGCAGTTCCAGATTTCAATTCAGATTCAAACTGAGAATAGACAGGTCTAACTGCACCCCAGTAATTTGAGAGCTTCTGAATATCTTCAATATTCATTTCTGGTTCACGATAGGTATTAGTTAAAGCAGCTACAATTGAGTTAAGAGGCGGCTGACTTGTTAAACCTGCCATTGTATTAAAGGCGGTATCCACAATATCCACTCCAGCTTCTGCAGCCATTAAGAGTGCAGCCCCACCATTACCACTTGTATCGTGGGTATGCAGATGAATCGGAATTGAAATTTCTGCTTTTAAAGCCTTAATCAGCTCATAGGCAGCATATGGTTTTAAAAGCCCCGCCATATCCTTGATTCCCAGAATATGAGCTCCCATCTCTTCAATCCCCTTTGCTAATTCTACATAATACTCTAAATCGTATTTATTCCGTTGATCATCTAAGATATCACCTGTATAACACATTGACACCTCAGCAATTTTACCCTGTTTAACAACCTCATCCACAGAAATTTTCATTCCCGGCAGCCAGTTTAAAGAATCAAAAATTCTAAAAACATCAATACCTGCCTCTGCAGCTTCTGCTACCAGACTGCGGATTACATTATCCGGATAGTTTTTGTATCCTACACCATTGGATCCTCTTAATAGCATCTGGAATAAAATGTTTGGTATTCTATCACGCAGACGTTCAATTCTTTCCCACGGTGATTCTTTTAAGAATCGATAGGAAACATCAAAGGTTGCTCCACCCCACATTTCAAGTGAGAATAGGTTTTTAGCCAGATGTGATGTTGCCTCTGCTATTTTTTCCATATCAACAGTTCTCATTCTGGTTGCCATCAGTGACTGATGAGCATCTCTGTAGGTTGTATCGGTTAAAAGAATTTCTTCCTTATTTTTAATCCATTCCACAACAGCTTCCGGTCCACCCTGATCTAAAATTTGTTTTGTACCTTCCAGACCATCAATTTTTTCAAATTTAGGAACTTTTGGCACATCAAAATCAGGCTTTTTACCCCGGGTTTCATTAACGATCTTTTCTCCCAGATAACTTAAAATTTTCTGTTCCTGATCAGAACCGGGTACAATATCCAGTAATTCTGGATTATTTGTAATAAATCCGGTATCACAGGTTCCTTTCCTAAATTCCTCGTGGTTTAAAACATTAATCAAAAATGAGGCATTTGTTTTAACACCTCGAACTTTCATTTCCTCTATAGAACGCATTGCCTTTCTAATAGCATCTGGAAAAGATCTGGACCAGGAAATTGTTTTAACAAGCAGACTGTCATAATACGGGTTAATAATTGCTCCTGTATATCCATTACCACCATCAAGGCGGACTCCATAACCGGAACCAGTACGATAATGATCCAGGCGACCGGTATCAGGAATAAAGTTATTAGAAGGATCTTCGGTTGTTACTCGACACTGAATAGAATAACCATTCATTTTAATAGATTCCTGAGATGAAATATTAATTTCTTCCGAATCAAGTCTGTATCCTTCAGCAACGAGGACCTGACTCTGCACAATATCAATTCCAGTTACCATTTCACTAACTGTATGTTCAACCTGAATTCTGGGATTAACTTCAATAAAGTAATGATTATCATATTTATCTACTAAAAATTCGACTGTTCCTGCATTTTTATAGCCGGCACCCTCACATAATTTAAGGGCATCCTGCAGAATTTCCTGTCTTTTCTTATCACTTAAGGCAATCGCAGGAGTAAATTCTACAATTTTTTGGTGTCGTCTCTGGATTGAGCAATCCCGCTCAAATAAGTGCACAAGATTACCATGCTCATCACCTAAAATTTGGACTTCAATATGCTTTGGATCTTCCAGATATCTTTCCACAAAAATATCGTCTACACCGAAAGCCTTACGAGCTTCTTCTTTGGCATCTCTAAATTGAGCAATTAATTCCTCATCAGAACGAACAATTCTCATTCCACGGCCGCCACCCCCGGCAGCTGCTTTGAGCATCAGAGGATAACCATGTTTTTCAGCAAATATTTTTATTTCATCCTCTTTTTTAATTGGTTTTTCTAAACCAGGAATGGTAGGCACACCAAATTCCTGAGCCAGAATCTTAGACTTGATTTTATCTCCTAGCTTCTCCATTACTTCTGCATCAGGTCCAATAAATTTAATTCCAGCTTCCTCACACTGACGGACAAATTCCGGATTTTCTGATAAAAAACCATAGCCTGGATGAATTGCATCTACATCCTTTTTAAGTGCTAGATCAATAATTTCATCAATCGCCAGATAAGCTTCAATTGGCCCTTTGTTATTTCCAATCTGATAGGCTTCATCAGCTTTTGTTCTAAAGAGGGCCGTTCTATCCTCCTCAGAATAAATTGCTACAGTTCTAATGCCCAACTCCTTACAGGCTCTAATTATTCGAATTGCTATTTCTCCACGATTGGCCACTAAAACCCTCTTAAACTTTTTTGGCATTCTCTAGTCTCCCTTCTTTAATTCTTTAATAGTATAAAGTATTTATATTTAATAAAATTCTACCCAGGATAAGGTAGAAGTTATTAATAAAGTATTTTCGCCAGACAAAAATAATTTGTCTCACAGTTGATTAAACTTTGTTATTTATTTATATTCTACTTTAGTATACCATAATTAGTGGATAAAATCTAATTACAGACTATATTATCAATTTTTTGAATTATTTTTTATTTTGATAAAGGAAATAACTACCAAGAACAATTAAAACTACAGGAGTTATATAATTTAAATATTTCTGATTTTGAATAAAGTCATTATTATCAATAAAGATCACAAAAAGTCCAAAGATAATTAAAGCTCCTGCTGGATAAATTGGCCAGTCCCATTTTTCAAAAGCACTGGTATGAATCAAAACAGCAGTAAAGGACAGACCAAGCATAATAAAAAATACTCCTCCACCAAGATTATCTATAAATTCAATCCGCTGCAGATCTGAAAATAAAGCTATCGCCAGCAAAACAGTACCTGGAATTAAAAAGCCAATATTTCCATAGTGTTTTCTTGCTCCCAGCACAAAATAAGTCAGGAGAAAGCCTCCACTTAAAAGATAAAGAAAGTTATCATCACTGATTAAATTTAAAGTGTTTAGTAATATAAAAACACCAATTGCTATTAATAAAATCCCCAGTTTCTTTTTATCCATTCTCAAAACCTCCATTTAGCTATTTGATAACTTAATTATAACAGAAAAATTTTAGTCAGCAAAGACTTTCAATAAAGATTTATTTTTAATTCAGTGAAGGAGATTTTTTTTATTTAAAGAATATAATATTAAGAGATAAAATAAATATTTCTTAAGAGGTGGCGAAAAATGAAAAATAGAGAGAATGTTTTAAAAAATATTAAAGCGCTGATCTCTTTTGATCTAATTTTGTTATTTATAAAGAGAGTTTATCAAAAATCCAAAGAAAATGATATTTTTATCCATGCTATGGGAATGGTCTATATCACAACACTTTCGATTGTTCCTTTTTTAATCTTTTCATTTTATATCATGACTCTTTTTAACTTTTTTGGTAAAATTGACACTCTTGTCGGGGAAATTAGAACTTTAATCTTAAATAATCTTGCTGCCGGCACAGGAGAAACCTTAATTGACTATTTAGAACTCTACATTTTAAATGTTGATATTGAACAGCTGGGAATAATAAGTTTCCTCTCTTTAATTTTTATTATCGTCTTTATGCTGGCCCGGGTAGAAATGACTTTTAACAAAATCTGGAATATTAAAGAACATCGAGATTTATTTAAACGCTTTGTCTCTTTCTGGACTTTTATTACTCTGGGAACTTTTTCAATAACTCTTCTTTTAACTTTAAGTCTTTTATTTGCGGAGAGGTATCTTGGATTATGGTTAAGCGGAGAGCAGATAAGTCAGAGCAATGTTTTTAGCTATATTTTATTTTCTTTTAATTTCTTATTTTTTATAATTGTTTATTATTTTGTTCCAAATACAGATGTAAAACCAAAGTCAGCTCTCTTTGCCGGTTTATTTAGCGGTACTTTATTCATTATCTCTAAAAATATATATAATATTTATACTGCCAATATTATTACTTACAATCAGATTTATGGTCCTCTATCTATTATTCCAATTTTTTTACTCTGGCTTTATTTAATCTGGTTAATTGTACTTTTAGGAGCTGTAATCTCTTATGTCTTCCAGCACCGTTCTGGACTTAAATATCTGCTGAACAAGGAAAAAATAAATCAGGGTTTAAGAGATTTAATCCCAACGGCAATTTTATTAACATTATATAAAAATTATCAGGATCAGAAAAGTCCACCTCTTTCCTTTGACGATTTACTGGAAAAAATTAATCTTCCAGCTGAGGATCTGGCTGCTGAAATTGAGCATCTAAAACAAAAAAAGATTATTGCTGAAACCGAAACTGGTAGATATCTACCGCTAAATAAGGCCGATAAAATTTCTATCTGGGATAGTTATCAAACAAATTTTCTGGATGAAAAGTTTGAGATTGAGAACATTTTTAAGGATCAGGAAATGCAAAATCTCTATAAAAAGATTAAAGCAGAGGAAAAAAATAGCTTTAAGAAAATTAAATTTGTAGATTTTTTAAAATAATTACTGTGAGGGCTTTAAATTTTATCTTATTTATGCTACAATTAATGATTGTGTCAGGCATTATGTATTGAGGAGGAATTTAAATGGTTAAAAAAGCGAATAACGAAAATAATGATAACCAGAATGACAGCACTGAAGAAGAAAATGATTTAGATCTTTCCATACCTGATGGAGCTGGTATTGATGATTCCGTACGAGTCTATTTAAAGGAAATGGGTAAGGTTGACCTGCTTGACAAGGAAGAAGAAGTTGAACTTGCAAAAAGAATTGAACAGGGTGATCAGGAAGCGCGCGCTAAACTAACTGAAGCTAACCTGAGGCTTGTTGTAAGTATCGCCAAAAAATATATAGGTCAGGGGATGTCTTTTCTAGATTTAATTCAGGAAGGTAACAAAGGATTAATGAAAGCAGTAGAAAAGTTTGATTATACTAAAGGGTACAAATTTAGTACCTATGCTACCTGGTGGATTAGACAGTCGATAACCAGAGCTTTGGCCGATCAGGCAAGAACTATTAGAATTCCCGTGCACATGGTTGAAACCATGAATAAATTAAGAAGAATTGAAAAAAGACTTAAAAAAGATTTAGAAAGAGAACCTACTTTAGAAGAAATTGGTGAGGAAATGAATATGGAACCAGAAAAAGTTCTTGAAATTCAGAAACTGGCAATGAATCAGCAGCCTACCTCGCTTGATACTCCTATTGGTGAAGAAAAAGACAGCCACTTAAAGGACTTTATTGAAGATCAGGATGCACCTGCACCTGAGATGCTGGCTTCATCTGAACTTTTAAAAGATCAATTAGAGACAGTTCTTGATACTTTAACAGATAGAGAAAAAAGAATTATTAAATTAAGATTTGGACTCGAAGATGGACGACAGAGAACTCTAAAAGAAGTGGGAAGTCAGTTTGGAGTTACCCGAGAAAGAATCAGACAGATTCAGGCAAAAGCCTTAAGAAAACTGAGACATCCAACCAGAAGTAAGGAATTACGAGGATATTTAAATAACTAAAGCTTTTAATGGACAATTTATTTAAAGTAATTTGTGTTTATTTTAATAAATAAAAAAAATAAGGCTAAATCACTGTTGTTTTTTTAAACAGTGATTCAGCCCATCTTTATAACCTCCAATATTTATATGAATTACGTTCATTATAACATAAAAAAAGACTTTATGAATCCTGTTCACTATAATAAATTATAATAACTTTATTCATAAAGTCAAATATTAATAAATTGTTTTATTTATAATTTATAAGTTAATTGGATTAAAAAACTTTTTAATTTTAAGACAATATGACCTTTTTGTGATTACCCCATTTAATTTTGAGCCAGAGAACCCATTGGATCCCAAGGTTTTAACACAACTGGTTTTTTTTGATATGATTCAAGGTCACTTTGACTTAGATATTTCTTATTAATAACTACTTCATAATTAAATTCTTTAAACCACTCATTACTCATGATGAAAAAACCATCTTCACCAACTTTTTCACCCCAGCTATTCTGAACCTTCCAGCTGAGAGGTTCTTCACCTATAAGGTTTACACCGGTAAAAGCCATAGCGTGGGTTAAAATACTTTCACCATACTGCAGGCGCTGTCCTTTATCTAAAGTAAATTTGGTATCTAAAACCTCTTCATAATTAAAAAGTTCTGTATCCATAATCCCTAAATCTCTATCAGACCACTGACCAACATCACAGCCAAACCAGACCGGTTCACCATTTTTTAGCTGTTTTTTTGTATAATTAATCAATTTATCAATCGGCAGATTTAAATAGTGAATCTGCTGTCCTTCTTTAACATTACCTAAAAACTCTACTGTATAAGTCTGGTCAAAAGGCTTATCTTTAGTAGGAGCATTAATAATACTAACATAATCGGTCATTTTAACTTTAGAATATTTATTGTAAAATTCTTTTGGGGTTAGACCACTATCACGATAAAATTCACCATCTTTATCCTTATACTCAAAATCAAATTCCTGGGGTGGCTCTCCTAAAAAATAAGCCAGGATAGAATAAATTTCAGCCAGCATAGTTTCTTTTTCTTCCCTTAAACTTTCTTTATCTGCTCCTAATTTAAAATCTTCCCGCAAAGTTTTAGCAAAATCTCTTAATTTCAAACTCAAGATTTTATTCATATAACGGGAATTGCTGCTGTGATATGTTTCGGGCATTACATATTTAGGTGCAATACCATATTTTTCTATTAAGGCTGTAAACATATCCCACTGACCCCCATCATTTGTGGGCTCATTTAAAAGCCACATCACTCTGCGGCTGTCAATTTCAAGCTCAACTGTTGAGATAATATTTTCTAAAAAATAATTAGCTTTCTCCAACTTGTCCCAGAACATTATATAAGACTGAGACAACTCAAAATCATGATCTTTAATGTTTAAGTCTTTAGAAATACTGTAGCGAATATTATTTAAAGCTGCAAACATCCAGCAGCGCCCACTTTTTTCCTGATTTGTTACCTTACCTACATCGATTTCTTCAGAAAAATCATAGTGCATTTTTTTAACAGATTCATTGTTTAAAGCAGTATCATTAATTCCATTTTTGATTACTGCATTAGCTATAATTTTACTGTTTTCTCTCTTTTTAAAATAATTCGAAAAAGATTTGAAATTATTTTGTTCAATACTATTCCTATTCATTTTTAATTTCTCCCTCAATAAATTATATTTGCCATTATCTTTAGACTATTAAAGATTATATAATAAATTCCCTCTATATTAACTTTTGATTATCTGATTGTACACTTTTCCTCATTTTTAAGGGACTTATATGCAGGACGAATAATTTTATGATCACTTACCAGCTGCTCAATTCGGTGTGCACACCAGCTGGCAACTCTAGCAGTAGCAAATAAAGGCGTAAATAATTCTTCCGGAATATTTAATAGCTGATAGACAAAGCCAGAATAAAGATCTACATTAGCACAAATTTCGCAGTCCTCGCCGCGCTGCTCTTTAAATATTTCCTTTGTCAATTTTTCAATATTATCATATAGTTTAAATTCTTCCAATTTTCCCTTAGCTGCTGCCAGTTCTTTTGATTTTTCCTTCAAAATTACGGCTCTGGGATCACTTTTTGTATAAACTGCATGTCCCATACCATAGATTAATCCCTGCTGATCAAAAACTTCTCCTTTTAAAATCTTTTCTAAATACTGCTTAAGTTTAGACCTCTCAGAATAATTATTAAGATTTTCCTTAATATTATCAATCATCGCTTTTACTCTTAAATTAGCTCCCCCATGTTTAGGACCTTTAAGACTTCCGACAGCTGCTCCTACAGCAGAATAAGTATCAGTTCCACTGGAAGAAACAACATGAGTTGTAAAGGCTGAATTGTTACCTCCGCCATGCTCTGCATGTAAGATTAACAATAAATCCAGAGTGTCTTTCTCTAACTGAGTATAATCACTATTGGGTCTGATCATATGTAAAATATTGGCGGCAGTTCCTTGACCCTCTGTTGGATTATGCAGGTATAAACTTTTATTATCAAAATAATGAGCTTTAGCCTGAAACCCATAAGAAATAATAGTTGGGAATCTGGCTATTAATTTTAAACTCTGAATTAAAATTCGATCAATTTCCAGACAATCAGGTTTTTCATCATAAGAATAAAGAACCAGTATTGCCCGCTGTAGTTTATTCATTACATCACGGCTGGGACTATTTAAAATTGTATTCTCAGTAAAATGAGGAGGTAATTTTCTAAAACCATCCAAAATAGTGTTGAATTTTTCCAATTCCTCTTCATCTGGCATTTCTCCAAACAATAACAAATAAACTATACTCTCAAATCCAAATTCTCCAGCTTTTTTTACCAGTTCCTCAATTGCTATATCTCGATAGAATAATTTACCGTCAATTGAAGTCTTAACACCATCACAGTAAGTATACCCGTGAACTGAACCAATTTTAGTAAAGCCCACAACTACTCCTGTTCCATCCAAATTTCTTAAGCCCTGCTTAATATCATATTGTTTATAATATTCCTTATCAATTTTATTTACCTTTTCAACTTTTTCTGCTCTTTCTTCAAGCCAATTTTCCTTTAAATCTCTAATTAACCAATCTTTAGTTTCCACATTCTCACTCCTCAATTCTCAAATTATGGTGGATTAATAAACGAAAAAAATCCGAAAATATATTTATTTTAACAGAACTCATCTCTAAATTTAAATATTATTCTCTACCCGAATCACACTTTTAATATCTATTACATCATCAAGGCTTTCAATTTCTTTTAAAGATCTATTTAAATCCTTTTCTTTAACTGAATGGGTGATAAATACAAGTGGCACAACCGGATTATCCTTCTGTTTCTGAAGTACTGAAGCCAGACTGACATTATTATCACCAAATATTTTAGCAATGTGAGCCATGACTCCTGGTTCATCTTTGACTTCAAATCGCAGATAAAAGCTATTTTCTATTTCATCAATTTTAATTACATTACTTTCTAAAAATGAATCCATTCTCTGAACTTCTCGCTGATTATGATTAATATCTTTAGCTACCTGAATAATATCTGCCGTTACAGCACTACCCGTAGGCATCTGTCCGGCTCCACGAGCTGTAGACATTACCTGACCAACTGCATCACCGTGCAGATAAACGCAGTTATAAGTGCCATTAATCATGGCCAGAGGATGATCTTCAGGCACAAAAGCCGGATGAACTCTAACATCTAAACCTTCCGGTTCATTTTTGGCAATAGCCAGCAGTTTAATTACATAACCCATCTCCTGAGCCAGCTCTATATCAGCAATATCAATATTTCTAATTCCTTCAACATGAACTTCTTTAACATTAACAAAACGTTCAAAGGCCAGTGAAGATAAAATAGTAATCTTATAGGCAGCATCATGACCATCAATATCTGAGCTAGGATCAGCTTCTGCAAATCCAAGTTCCTGAGCATTTTTTAATGATTCAGCAAAATCCTTTTTTTCCTTACTCATATCAGTTAGAATATAATTGGTGGTCCCATTTAAAATACCATATATTTTTTCAATTCTATTAGCAGCTAGAGAGTTTTGGAGTGGACGAATAATAGGTAACCCACCAGCTACACTGCCTTCATAACAGACCTGAACATCATTTTCATCTGCTTTTCTAAAAATTCTCTTCCCGTATTTGGCAATCACCAGTTTATTAGCAGTAACAATACTTTTGCCATTTTCAATAGCCTTAATTATGTAATCATAGGCAGGCTGTTCTCCCCCAATTAGTTCGACCACAATATCAATTTCTGGATCATTAATAATATCTTCAACTTTATCTGTTAATAAGTTTCTATTAATGTCAATATTCCTTTTTTTCTCAAGGTTATTAACAAGTACCTTTGCTATTTGTACCTCAGTTCCAACTTTATTCTTTATATTATCAATATTTTTCTCCAAAATCTTTACTACTCCACTACCAACTGTACCAAGTCCTAAAATTCCTATTTTAAGCAAAATTATAACCTCCTGTAATCTTATATTGCCTGCTTTTAGCTTCTCTATTATTAATCATTATATCAAGGAGTGATTAACTTGTCGACTTTTTGAGAAAATTTTATTGATGAAATTATATGTCAGCCTAAAATTAAGATTGTAAAAGCCAAACTAAAAAGCAAAAAATCATCCAGTAATCAAGACTATATTAATTTCTTAAATAGCTTTAAAAAGTAAATTTTTAATATTAATTCTAAAAACTCTCCTCGTATTTGAGAAGAGTTTTTAGAGTAAATATTTTATGATTTTCAAGTAGAGTTAAAAACTAAAAAATTCAAGAAATGTTCTAATAACACTGGCTCCACCAACGGCAGTACCAATTACACTGCCCAGGTTAGCCAAAATCACAATTAAAAGTATATGAGTAACCTTATTAGTATAAATTTCTTTAATAGTAATCCCTTCTGAAAGTTTCTGAAAATCTTTAACCTGCGGCTTTTTAAGATAAGCTTCTGCCAGCCCAGCAAACCAACCTGCCGCCAGAGCAGGATTTAAAGAGCTTAAAGGAGCAACAATAAATGCAGTTAAAATAGTTAAAATATGTCCCCTGCCTAAAAGCACACCTAAAGCTGATAAGGAACCATTCCAGATAATCCAGGTCTTAGTGACTTCAATCCCTGTACTAATATTATTAATAAAACTGGAGACAATAATCACTAAAACAACTGCCGGAATTCCCCAGGAAAAAATCTTACCCCATTTAGCTTTTGGAGGCAGAATAGTAATTTTATGCAGATCCTGTTCTTTATAAATCTCTTTTTTAACCCCGGGTACATGTGCTGCTCCTAAAACTGCAACAATTTTGTCACCTGGTGCATTTTTAATTTTATTTGCTAAATATTGATCCCGCTCATCTAGTAAATATTTTTTAATGCCTGGAAAAGATTTACCCATCTGTTCCAGCATCATATTTAAGGCATCACCATTTTTCAGTTCGTCCATCTCTTCTTCAGTTATCTCTTCGTCAACAAATAGCATTGAAATAATCTGGAAGATCAATTTAAGCTTCTCCCAGAGTCCAAGTCCTCTCCAGACTCTCTTAAAAGTAATTTGAATATTTCTATCAGCAAGTACCAGTTCAGCACCTATTTCTTCAGCTGATTCAATTCCCTGCCGCATTTCCTGACCGGCACTAATCCCCAATTTTTCGGCCATTCGACTCTGGAAAGAACTGATAATTAAATTAACCAGTAATAATAAGGATTTCTTTTCTTTTATCACCTGAAAAATGTTCATCTCACTCCACTTATCTTCGTCATTTATAGAACTGAATCTCTGCTCATCCAGCTCCACACAAACACTATCAGGTTCTTCAGTTTCAATAACCTCTTTAACCTGTTCTGCACTTTTTTTGGAAATATGTGCAGTTGGAATTAAAATAATCTCTTTATCCTCGTACTCAAGTCTCTGAATATTGTCTTCACCCATAAAAACAGCTCCTTCTATATATTCTCTCATTTATCTATTATATCATTTATGAATGATTTATCAAAAAAATTTATTGGTAAAATAATCGTAAATCCTGTCCGGCAGCAGCCAGCGGAAAAATAATATTAATTTAGCATGGACTGGAACTGCATATCTTGCTTTAGGATGGGAACTTTCTGCTGCCCGGACAATTGCCGAAGCAACAACCTCTGGCTGTGCAGCCAGACCGCCTTCTCCATACATATTTTTATATTTAGAGGCCTTTCGCTGAACCTGATTTTGATAAATACCTTCTCCCGAAGTCTTAAGTAAATTTTCTCCAGCTGTTTCGGACCAGTTAGTCTCAATTGCTCCCGGCTCAATTAAAATAACATCGATACCAAATTCTCTTAGTTCATTTCTAAGACAATCACTTAAACCTTCCAGGGCAAATTTGCTGGCATGATACCAGCCGCCAAGTGGAGTCCAGATTTTACCGGCAATTGATGATATATTGATGATTTTCCCTGTCTGATTTTCTCGCATCCCCGGAATTACTAACTTAGTTAATTCTGATAATCCAAACAGGTTTACTTCGAACTGACTTTTTGCTGCTTCCAGTGATACTTCTTCTATCGCCCCATAAGCTCCATAGCCAGCATTGTTAATTAAAATATCAATCTTTCCTTCTATATCTAAAATTTTCTCCACGCATTTTTTTCGCATCTGTGCCTCAGTAATATCCATAATTTGATAGTGTCCATCTGGATACTCATTTAAATACTCTAATTTTTCTTCAGTTCGAGCGGCTCCATAAACTATATAACCCTTATTCAAAAAATTTTCTGCTGTTGAACGGCCAATACCACTGGAAGCACCTGTTATTAAAACAACTTTTCCATTCACAATTATCCTCCTTGCTTAATTCTTTTGATAAAATTCATTTACCTGATCAACATTTTTTTCCTTTATATTTTTTACAAAAGTACCATTATTAAGTTCGCGGGAGGCAGTTTCCAGTTCTTCTTCTGTATTCATAACAATTGGTCCACCCCAGGCTACAGGTTCTTCTAACTTTTTTCCGGCCAGAAAAAGAAAACGAGCCGATCTTTTATCTGTGTTAACTTTAATCTTTTTACCTTTTTTATATAGCACTCCCTGAGGATAGTTCTTAAATTCCTCATCTTCTGGATCAAAGTTTGCCTGACCACGAATTAAAAATGCATAAGCATTAAATTCTGAAGGTAGTTCAAAAATAAATTCAGATTCAGAATCTAGCTCAACATCAAAAAATATTGGTTTAGTATCAATTCTCTGAATCTCACCACTTAAACCAGCATACTCTCCAGCGATAATATGCACTTTCTTATCCTGATCTTCATAAACTGGAATCATATCTGCTGTAATATCCCCATATTGGGGTTCAGTCATTTTATTATCTGCAGCAAGGTTTAACCAGACCTGTACTCCCAGCATCTCTGGAGAAGGCTGAGGTAACTCCTGATGGAGAATACCGGAGCCTGCAGTCATCCACTGACACTGTCCATCTTCAATGACTCCCTGATTTCCTATACTGTCACCATGATCAATTTCTCCTTTTATTAAATAGGTAACAGTTTCAATACCACGATGTGGATGCCAGGGAAAACCTCTTCTATAATCTTCAGGATTTGTAGAGTCAAAAAAATCCATCATCAAAAAAGGATCAAAATCAGGTATCTGTTGATAACCAAAACAGCGTCTTAATTTAACCCCGGCCCCATCTTGAGTTTCTCTACCTTCAAAATATTTCTTAACTTTTCTATACATTTAAAAACCTCCCTGTAAACTAAAATTATATTATTCTTCACCCTGACTGACGAAACTTTTAGACTCTTACTTTTAATTTTTGATAAAGTTCCACTTTTGAAGATAATTAATTGTCTGTTTTTTTCTTAAATCGATTTTTTTCATTCTAATTTCTCCCATTAAAACTTTCTAAATATATAATTAAGTTTAACACGTATTTGTTTCTGTGTAAATAATATGAGTTTTTAATATTATATTTATAATAGAGTTTATATTCTGAAAAATGATGCCGTGTTTAGTATTTAATTAAAAATGTAAGTTATTAATAGTTAAATGCCTTTAATCTGCATTTTTCGACCTTGCATTTTTACACTTTGAGGACTATAATTACTTTATAAGGTTCTGAGGAAGTCCTAAGATTAAATGTTTAGAGGTTATACTTATGAAAAAGTTTTGATATTAGTTATTGTTTTAGTGCTTAGTTTAAGTCTTAGTGTTTATGCTCATCCACCAGGAAAGATAGAAATGTTCTTTAATGCGGAAAACAATATGCTTGAAGTCACTGTTACTCATAATTCTAACAATATAAGTGATCATTATGTAAACAATGTTACAGTCCGTTTAAATGATGACCAAAATATTGAACACAGCTTTATTACGCAGACAGACCAGAATATTCAATATTTACATTACATGATTCCCGGAGCTGAATCAGAAGATACCATTACTTTAACTGCTGAATGCAGTAAATTTGGCAGCAGAGAAAAGAAAATAACTGTTGAATAGATTTCACAATAAATATAGGTCTAGTTTTACTGAAGGAGGTTAAAATGAGCCAATGATAATTCAACTGGTGGGTACTAGTGCCCTGATTTCACTATTAATAACTTTTTTGTTGGGGATTAGATTTTTTAGAAAGATTTTTAATTTAAATCCCAGACTAAATTTGAAACTACATAAAATATTTGCTTATATAACAGTTATCCTGGCATTCACTCATGGATTATTGGTTAATATTCTTTAGTTAATATTCTTTAGTTAATATTTTTTATCTGTAAAAATTAATAATAAAACCCGCTTTTGCTCTTCTAGTTATTTTTAAAAGTTGAGTTAAAAAAGCGGGTTTTATTATCTATTTCATTTTAAAATTTAATTAAATATTTCGGAAACTACTTCTTTAAATTCCCCATACATTTTTAAACCTTCCAGTTCTTTTAAGCTTGCAACCAGGGACTCATAATACCACTGCTGTTTCTTTTTGGGAGCACTAAATCTCTGCCAGAATTCTTCTGGTTCTTTTTCTATATCTCTTAAGATACTGCGAGCATTGCTCAGTTTATCAGCACAGCTAATAGCCTTATTAATAAAATCTGCCTCTTTTTGGAGATAATTAATTGTCTGTTTTTTTCTTAAATCCCAGCCTCTTTCTTTTCTCCCCTGTAATTTCTCAGAAGCTGATAAAACAAGTGCAAGAATTTCCTCACCAAATTCTTCTTTCAGATCAGATCTGGTTATTTCTGTATCTTCTAAGAGGTCATGAAGCAGACCAGCAGCGATAATTTTATCTTCAAAAGCATTTTCTTTTAAAATCATTGCTACCTCAAATGGATGAACAATATAGGGAACATCTCCGCCTTTGCGGCAGCCACCTCGATGGGCTTTAGCGGCATATTCCATTGCTCTTGCTACCAATTTGTTGGCAAACATTAATCTCACCTCTTAATTAAAAATTTATAATTTTACTATCTAAAAAAATTACCACTAATAGTTCAAATCAAGATTACTCCAAAGCAAACTGAACAGCTTTTTTAGCATGTAGTTCAGTTGTGTTGAAAATTGGAAGACTGCTGTCCTTATTTTTAATTAATAATGGAATTTCAGTACAGCCTAAAATAATTCCTTCTGCGCCTTTTTCTTTTAAGGAGTTGATTATTTTTTTAAACTGTTCTCTTGACTCATCTTTTAAAATTCCAGAAATAAGTTCCTGATAAATAACCTGATGAATATAATCTCTGGCTTCTTGTTCAGGTATTATGACCTCAATATCATATTTTTCTTCAATTCGATTTTTATAAAAATCACCCTCCATAGTGTATTTAGTCCCCAGCAGTCCAACTTTTTTATAAGCTTCAGCCTCAATTCTTTCTGCAGCTGCGTCTGCAATATGCAGCAGTGGAATACTAATGTCTGCTTGAACCCTGGGTGCCATCTGATGCATAGTATTAGCACCAATTAAAATCATATCTGCACCTGCAGCTTCTAATTTTTGAGCAATTACAATCATTTTCTCACTTAATTTACTCCACTCACCCGCTAATTGATGTTTTTCTATTTCTGCAAAATCAACTGAATACATAATTATTTCTGCTGAATGGGGCTCTCCCAGTTTTTTTTGAACTTCTCTATTTAATATTTTATAATAGTCAACTGTAGATTCCCAGCTCATACCGCCAATTAAACCAATTTTTTTCATTCTGATTCCTCCCATTAAAACTTTTTAAATATATAATTAAGTTTAACACGTATTTGTTTCTGTGTAAATAATATGATTTTTTGATATTATATTTATAATAGATTTTATATTCTGAAAAATGATGCCGTGTTTAGTATTTGCTTAAAAATGTAAGTTATTAATAGTTAACTGACTTTAATCGGCATTTTTCGACCTTGCATTTTTACATTTTGAAGATTATAATTAATTTACAAGGTTCTGAGGAAGTCCTAAGATTAAATGTTTACAAGTAGTGTTTTGAAATTCTTATTCAAGTAAATTTATTTTTAGATTTAGCAGAAGTCAAATTAGAGTTCAATTGATCAAATTGATGAGAGTTAATTTAAGATCAATTCCAAAGAAGTTACTATTGGTGGTAAACAAAAAGAAATTATTAAGGGACAATCTCCTTTAATAATAATCTTTGAGCAAATCAAAAATAGTAATGGAGGACTAAATCTAAAATAAAAAGAAAAAATAAGAAAAGTAAAAAAGCCAAACTGTAAACATGAGGTCAACGAAGATTCGTCAGAACCTTGTATTTTTTTTGCCTTTTTACTTCTATATTTATTTTCTACCCTTATTTTTATACATACTTTTATCAGCCTGATTATAAATTTCGGCTAGCTCAATATTCTTCTCTTTTGCAGTTGCACAGCCTAACGATATTTTAAATTATTAAATTATTTAAGATTGTTTTTAAACTCAAATCTTTTAACATATAAATCTCCTTCTCTATTCTGTTTTGTTTTTAATACTTAGCTGCTTAAATTTGTATTACATTAGCCTCAAATTCGGCTGCTCGTTCCGGATCACAGGTAGTATAAATAATCTGATATTTCTTTTGATATTCTTTAATTAGTTCAACCGCGTTTTTTCTCCGCTCTGGATCAAAATTTACCAGGCAGTCATCTAAAATTATAAAACCACCATAATTACTAAAAAGATTATCAAAAATAGCAAATCTTAAGGCAAGAGCAGCTGCATCATAGGTGCCATAGGAGAGTAATTCTAATTTGCCGGGCAGTTCCTTATTCTGTTTTGATTTTAGTTTAACCGAGAAATCAGCATCAATTTTACCTGCCTCATACTTATCTGCTGTTAAGTGCTGCAGATTCCTGCTGAAAGAATTTATTAAAGGCTTAAATGAGTTCTGATCCATCTCCTCTAATTTTCTCTCAAAAACTTTTTTAATTTCAACTAAGTTTTGAGCTTTATTTTTTAAACTTTCAAATTTATTCTGCAGGTCTTTAAGTTCAGACTCCATCTCTCTGGTAGAAGCTGTGGGTAATAAATTTTCTAATTCCTGATGCTGCTCTAATTTATCTCTCAGACTCTGATTTAATTCTTCTCTTTTTTCTCTTTTTGCTTTTAGATCATTAATAAATTCACTGGAACTACTGTATTCTTCAGGTAAAGAGGCCAGTTCTTTTAGATTTTTCTTTACGTTTTCTTTTCTTTCCCTTTTAGCTGCTAAAATAGATTCCAGTTCAGCCAACGACTGATATTCTTCCTGCCATTCGTTTATTCTATTTTCTCTAATTTTAATTTCTGTATTTAATTCAGAAATTTCAGCTTTTAAATCTTCAATTTTCGGGCTCAGGACCTCAATCTCTCTTGCAGCTTCTATTTGCTCAAGTTCAGTTAATTCGTTTTCCAGGACTTCTAATTTATCTGAAGCTAAAAGTTCATCAATTTTGTTTTTTGTAACTTCAATTTTTCTGATGGTTTCATTAATTTCTATTAATTTTTCTCTTGCCTGCTCCAGACTCTCAATTTGCATTTCTGCTTTTAATTCCTCAAATTTTTTCTGATTTAAAATATATTCTTCTTTGAGGCTGGAAAAATCAATTTCTGCAGATTCAATTTCTATATCGATCTGATCAGTTTTGATTCTCAAATAACCATCAGCTTCGATAATTTCTCCTTCCGAAATACTTTTTTCTCCCTCAACACCGGTTAATACTCTTATCTTATCTGATGCAGAAAAATTCAGTTTAGCTTTTAAGCGTGCTGCTTTAAGACTGGCCTTTGTCTCAGTGATTTTATCTTTGTATGCTTCCAATTTTTCAACCTGAGTCGGTGTAACTTTAGCTTCATCCTTTAATTTCTGCAGTTCCTGAAGTTCATTTTCTGCAGCCTTAATCTGCTCAACTTTCTCTTTTATTTTATCTTTTCTCTGAAGTTTTATTGATCTTTCCTTTTCAAGTTCTAATTTTTTTAATTTATTTTTTGTTTTTGTTCTTTTCTCGCTTAGTTCTGCCATTTCAGCTTTTAACTTCGGCCATTTCTGAGCAGTTTTGCTTATTTTATCAATTTTTTCTCCTAAGTTTTTTAATTCCATTTCAACTGCGGCCCGCTGGTTAATTTCAGTTTCTATTTCCGAAAGCTTTTTGATTTTTTTAACTAACTCTGCTTCTTCTTTTTTTAATTTTTTAATTTTCATCCCTAACTCTTCAAACTTTCTTTCGTTAATTTTACTTTCCTTAATTTTTCTTCTCAGCTTTTCTTTAGCAATATAACAATCATAAATTTCTCCGGTTCCAACTTTATATGGATGGTTGATCCCCCGGTCACTATTGCTTACAGCATCAGCTTCAAGATTCCATTTTTTTGTCAGTGCCTCCAGCTCATTTTCTAACTTACTGCGAAATTGATCAATAGAAATACCATCTAATTCCATTACTGCTCTGCGCAGAAAAGAATTTATTGTATCAATTAATTCCGGATTCTCTTCTGCATTAATTCTTTTTAAAGTCGATTTAACATCCTGCTGTCTGCTGAAAACTATATTATTATAGGTACTTTTACCATAAGGAAAAATTTCTTTTTTATATTCTGCAATTTTTGCTGGATTTTCTATTCTACGACCATCAGCTAATTCTAAAAAACCACTATAATTACTGTTACTCCACTTTTTATAAAATTTATAATCTGAATTATTGACCTCAAACTTCACTTCTGCTTCAGCATAATCTCCATCAGGGTAGGGAAAAAATCTTTCTTTAAATTTTTTCCCTTCAGTTGTATTTAATCTAATCTGAGGACTGACAAATAAAGAAGAGTAAATAGCATTGATTACAGTGCTTTTCCCGGCCTCATTATTACCCAGCAGTATATTTAAACCATTATCAAATTGGTAGTTTCTATTATTGATACCTGCAAAAATTTCGGCTGTAAAACTTTTTATTTTCACTGCTGTACCTCCTTTAGTATTTTATAGGCCAGCTGTTGTGCCTGACTATTATCTTCAAGCTCACTTAAAAGCTGATGTGGAAAAGAATTTTCCACAAATTCTTCTGTAATTAAATCCTGATCTATTTTGATGTTTAAAGCACTCTGATCAATTTTCGCATAAAAACAGTTATCTCTCAGTTCAGACAAATATTTATCCTTAACTACAAAGTCACCTCGGGGGAGCTCCCCTTTAAGTTTTAAACGCAAAACCTTATTTTCTGGCTCAGAATTTAGAATTTGATTAACTAAATTTTTTAGTTCAGAAAGAGAATTTATTTTCTTAGCTAAATCAGAAAAATGGTAATTGCCGGTTCTAATCTGTTCCGCCTGAACCTGCTTTTTTTCATCCAGTTCTATATACCAGGCATAACCGGGATGCCTGCAGTCCATTCCATCTGGTTCTGGGGTTCCATTATTAAATATTTTATTCATTTTTACATTTTTCATTTCAGGATAGGGTAGGTGAGAGTGCCCCAGAAGCCAGAGATCCATCCCTAAATTTAATAATTCTTCTCTTGTCATTTTAAAATAATCATCATTTAAATCAGGAGAAAAACCTGCCAGAGCTCCGTGAGCCAAGGCCAGATGATAATCTGCATCCGGGCGTTCCTTTAAACTTTTAATCCACCCCAGCTTATTTTCACTGGAGAGTTTACTATCACAGGGAGCAGGATAAACCGCAGCTGAAATTCCAAAATCATTGAGTTCATAAATCTTTTCCTGATCCAGAATCAGCATTCTTCCCCTAATATTTTTTTTGAATTGATCCCAGAGAGCTGTAATACCATCACTGTAATCATGGTTTCCCGGTAAAATTAAAACTGCATCACCTGCAAATTTATCCAGAATATCTATGGTTTTTTTGATATTAACACTTTTGATATTAGTTTTATCAAAAAGATCACCTGCAATAGCCAGTAAATTAACATTTCTCTGATTGCCCTCTATAATTACATTTTCTAAAGCCTGATAGCGGGCAGCTTCTAGATCACTGCTGATCTGAGGATACTGATTGAATTTCATTCCCAGATGTACATCACCTGTATGCATAATTTTTAGACTCATTCTCATCCTCCTAAATTATTACTTATGTTTTCTAATTATTCTTTAAAACCAGTATGAACATGACTGCAGTCACAGAACGGTTTATTGTCTGACTCCCCACATCTGCAGAGAGCTAAAGTATTTCTGGATTCATACTTTTCTCCATCTGCTCCTTCAATTTCTATTTTGCCTTTAACAATGATAGCAGAACTAACATTCTTTTCAGGATCCTGCAGAATTTCTACCGCCGGTTTAAATTCTTTTTCCAGCTCTGTTCCCTCTTTAGAAACTGCAGTTAATCTCCCTGCCAGACATTCTTCGGCTGATCTAATTGCAAGTTCTCTTTCTTCCTGCTGGTCTGATCTCTCAATCAAATCCCAGGTCTTCCCTTTTTCAGTGTGACAAAAGCGGAGAAAGGCACAGCGGTGATCATCCATTAAATCAATTTCTCTACCTGTTATAAGATCTGCTCTGGCAGTATATTTAAGTTTAGATGCAGTTTCTTTACCATCAAAATCTATCTTGGCATGATAGCCATCACAAAAAGGTGGTGTTTTTGTTTTTCCACAGCGGCAGAGCGAATAGGTTTCTTTTTGTGGTAGTTTACGACCCTCTTGATATTCATAATGTTTACCCACAGGAGTAATTATTTTTTCGATTAACGGTACAGAACCAAAAACACAGTAAGGTCCATTTTGAATTATTTTTATCTTGTTTTTATTAGTAATTTTAAACACCTCAAATCTAAATTTAAAAATTTATTTCCTGATCAAATTTTTTACATTCTAGATTATTACAGCGAGCAGCTTTTATTTTATAGGCAGCAATTTTTTGAGAATAATTAAGATCATAATCCATCATCTGTCCACAGGCATCACATTTTAATTTTTTTCTCATTTTATTTAAATAATTGAAATGTGATCTCAGGCTTTTGAGATAATCTGATAATGAGACAATTGAATCTTCAGAGAATAATTTAAGGCTTTCAAAGTCTACTTCAATTGAATAATAATCAAATATTTCAAGCAGAGAATAATCCTTTAATTCTAACTCAGGCTTTAATACTAAATCTGACCTTTTAGAATCAGCCTGAGGAATAATTGGATCCAGTTCAATTTCCTGATTTTTTTCTAAAGCCCTTTTTGTTAACTCATCGATTAATTGATAGTGAAATTTTTCAAATAAATTATTAATACTTTCCTGACTTTCATCTACTGTTTCTCTAATAAAATCAAGCAGTATCTTGTTTAAAATATAATTATCGCTTGTCTGTAGATAAATTAAATAATTAGCAAAATCTATTTTCCCTTCTCCAATCAGCTCATTTCCCTTTGTTCTAATATCTGCTGGAATATCAAACCAGAAATCAGCAGTTTTTTGGTCAATGACCCCTATTTGTTGATCAGCCAGCTGCAGCAGTGTTTTATAATAATCATTTTCAGGATAAGACTCAATAGGATCTAAATCCCAGTATTTCAATATCAGTTCTGAAGTTAAGTCTTGATCTATATTGTCATTTTCCCAGAAAACAGATTCTGAAAAGATATCATTTTTCAACATATTGATTATTTCTTTATCAATCTCTCTATTATTAGCTTTAAATAAAATTAAGGAATCAATAAAGGCTTTTAAACTTGATAAATCATAGGCATAATCAAAATTAGAAATAAACATCTTTTTACTGCTTAACTTCCAGCTTTCCGCTCCTTCTAAAAATTTAATTTTTAATTTTTGACCTATCTGAGAACTAATAAGATGCTGTACATCAGGATCAGTATCTTCCCGCTGATAATCAACATTTAAATCATAATCTGCTGCATCAATTTTATTTTTTATAATTAAGATATTTTTCTCTTTTTGATCTCTTTTTACGGTGCAGAGCATTGCTTTATTCATAAAATCCTCCTAATACTTGTTTTTGTAACCTCAAATCTAATCGTTTTGAATTAAATTCCGAGCGATTGTTACTCCTAAATTACCTAATCCGATAATTAAAAAGTTTTTAATTTTAAATCCCTCCCAATAAACACCATGCTTTTAATAATTATACCATAAATTGACGTTCAGGAAAAAAACAACACTTTAATAAAGTTAATAATTAAAGCAAAAACCGCAGGTTAAGTATTTTCCTCCTCAAATGGTTAAAATTTAATTCTTCCAACTTTCTCCTAATATATTTTTGACTTTTTTGAGGTTAATCTGATAAACTTTATTAAATAGATAATAATTATCTAAATTATAAGGAGCTGTTATTATGAGTTTAAAACAAAAAACTATGGAATTAAAAAATTGGGCTGTTGTTGGTTCTACAACTAAAGAAAGCAGATTTGGTTATAAAATTCCTAAAAAACTAAAAGAAAATAGTTATAATGTTTATCCGGTTAATCCTAAATTTGAAGAAGTCGCCGGTCTAAAATGCTATGATAATCTCAGTTCTATAGGTAAGCAAATTGATGTTGTAGATCTGGTAGTTAATCCTAAACTTGGAATTAAAGTTATGGAGGAAATTAATAAACTGGGAATTAAATATGTCTGGCTGCAGCCCGGCACAAGAAGCGACGAGATAAGAGAATTTGCAGCAAAAAATGATATAGAATTAGTTGAAGACTGTATTTATGCCAGTCTATAAATTCGAACTACCTGAACCTCCATCAACAACAATAGAGCTTCCATTAATATAATTAGACTTTGGTGATGATAAAAAAACAATTAAATCACCAAGATTTTCAGGTGTACCTATTTTCTTTAAAGGTACACTTTTGCTTTTAGCAGCTAATCCTTCCTGATAACTGTCAAATTCACCGTTTTTAACCTGAGAATTGATTAGATCTTCTATTCTGCTCGTCTCATGGGAACCGGGCAAAACCGCATTGACTCTAATTTCCGGAGCTAACTCTTTAGAAAGAGTTTTCATTAAACCAATTACCGTCATTCTAACCGAATTAGAAAGCACAAGATTATCAATTGCTTCCTTCACACTGATCGAGGTTATATTTACTATTGTTCCTCCTCCATCTATTCTTAAATAATCCAGTGACTCTTTAACAAGTCTGACTACACTCATTACCAGCAGGTCATAAGAATCATACCAGTCAGCTTCTGTGGTTTCTACAAATGATTTTGCAGGAGGCCCACCGGCAGAAGTTACTAAATGATCAAGTCTGCCAAAATTATCAACTGCAGTTTTAACCAGCTTTTCAATAACCTCTTTTTTAGTTATATCACCCTGACAGGAAATTACTCTCCCAGCCTTTAAGTCGTTTAGTTCTTTTAAAGCTGTATTCAACTTCTGCTGATCCCTGCCGTTAATAACAACATTAACTCCCTCTTTAACAAGAGCAGCTGCAGCCGCTTTTCCCAGTCCACTGCTGGAAGCAGTTACTATTGCCGAATTACCTTTGAGCTTTAAATCCATAATATTATCCCTTCCCCTCTGCTTTTAATAGATTAATAATAGACATCATATAACCTGTCCTCCTTATTATAGCATAAATTCATCTAAGTAATAAAACTAACTAGAAATACATTTTATTATTCCTTTGTATATTAATTTTTTTCCTTAATAAAGGAAATATTTCACCACTGTTTAATTATATAAAGCTGCCAATCAAACCTTTTACTGTTGATAAAGCAGCTGAAATTTTAAACATGGACAAAGTAAAAACAGAAAATATTCTGGACGAACTTGACGGAAGAGCAATACTTCTTGACTCTAAAGATCAAGGGGTTAAAAATATGTATTACCTCCATCAATGGCCGGTTTTTTCGAGTTTTCAATGATGAGAACCCGCAGTGATATAGATCAAAAACTGCTGGCAGAATTATACCATCAGTATTAAAATGTGGAAGAAGATTTTATTAAAGACTTATTTTTAGCAGAAGAAACTAAACTGGGACGAGTTTATGTCAATGAAGAAGTACTATCAAAGCTGTATTGATTGCAGCAAATGTATTGAAGCCTGTCCAATTGATGCAATTTCTGGAGAAAATGATATGGTAGTAATTGATAAAGATATCTGTCTCGGCTGTCTTAAAATTACCACCAATAAAACAGGCAGTGGCCAGTAAACAGCTTAAGTCAAGATATTTAGAAAAAATAATTAAAAAATTAGCTTAAATTTCTTTGCTTATATAAAAATTAAATTACGGCAGCAATAAAGCCGGGATATCCCGGCTTTATCTGTTTACAATTTTAATTTTTTTCCGAGTTTTAAATCCAGAATAATTAAATTCGATTTCTGCCGATCCTGTCTTTCTGGGAGTTAAAACTCCATTTTCATTTATTTTTAGGACTTCTGGTTTAAGTGATTTGAATTTTCCTTTTAAAGCTGTCATTTTAAAAGTACTGTTAAAAGTAAGTACAGGATTAATCCTTTCTTTTGCATCCTTAAGAGTTATCTCGTCACTGCCAGTTAATTCAACTTCTTTAACTTCTCCAGTCTCTCCGTAAAAATAAAGCAGAGGACAGTGGACTCGGGCTGCCCAGGCTGTTTCGCTGTGAATAGCATCCGGAACCTGATAATAAGTTAAATCTAACTTCAAATTATTTTTTAAATATTTTAGCTCAGAAATTACATCCTCTGTAAAAGACATAAACTTACCCTCAGCTTCACCTGTATCCAGCCAGATTTGGGAGTTTAAATTTTGATAATCATAGGAATTAATTTTTTCCAGTGGAGAACTCTTCCCCCACCAGAGAGAAGGCGACATTACTGCCAGTTTTGAAAACAGATCTGTTCTCCTTAAACCTATATTAAAAGTAACCAGACCTCCCATCGAAGAGCCCATTAAACCTGTATTCCCCGGCCCTTCTTTAATTCTATATTCTTCTGCTATATACGGCATCAATTCCCTGATTAAAAACTTTTCGTAATCAAAACCGCGCCCTTTAATTTTTTCTCCTTTAAAAAAGCCATCCTGATGAGCATATTCACTTAATCTCTCTTCTTCCATATTATCAACAGCTACAATTATTATTTCTTCGATCATATTTTCTTTGATTAATTGGTCTGTCATCTGATGAAGATTCCAGGATTCGCCTGAATAAGATTTTTTGCCTTCAAAAACATTCTGACCATCGTGGACATATAAAACTGGATAATGTTTATGCTTCTGAATTAAATAAGAAGGCGGCAGATATATTCTTATATTTCTCAGGTTATTTAATATCTCAGAATAAAAGTTTTCTATAATTTCTATTTCTATCTTATTTTTTAGCATTAACAAACTCCTCTGACAGTAATTATTTTTTTATTTATTGTTCAATATTCTTTTTAAGTTACTTCACTAAATAATACCGTTTTCTTCAAGTTTCCCTAAAAAATAAGGCATCTGCTGTCTCCAACCGGTCCAGTCATGATCAATATCATAACCCCAGTAATCAAACCAGGCAGGAATATTTTTTTCTGCCAGTATTGTGTCTAAAAGTCTGGTATCCCTAAGAGTATCTTCCTCCCACCTACCCTGACCGGCACTGATAATTAATTTATTTTTGCGATAGTGATTAAAATACCATTCGTTTTCCAGTTCTTTGAGATAATCAACCGGGGAATTTAAATAAACCTCTTGATCCATATAACCACCGGTAAAAAATCTTGCATCATAAATACCGCTTAAAGCAACAGCAGTATCAAAAGCATCAGGATGCTGAAAGTAAAAATTAACAGCATGGAAAGCTCCCATACTGCAGCCTGAACTGATTAAACCTCCCTGCCAGTTAGAATGATATTTAATAAGCGGCAGCAGTTCATCAATAATGTAACTATCATAATTATTATGAATGACTGCTTTATCATGGGAATGCAGATCATAATCAAGCCAGGACTCTCCATCAACACTGCTGGCTGCATAAACTGTTAGCTGTCCATTTTCAATAAATGGCCAGATGGCATCAATCATGCCAAAATCTTCATATTCATGAAAACTTCCTCCAGAAGAAGGAAAGACAAGCATCGGTTTGCCTGCATGGCCATAAATTTTAAATGGCATATCTCTATCTAAATGTGAACTGTGAAAATTTCTGTACTCTATCTTCATAATATCTAATACTCCTCTTGAGATTTCTCCATTGCAAAGCGAACAGCCTCTTTGCCATTTTCAAGATCTTTTGTTCTTAAAATTATTCCATAATCTCCAATCGCAGGAGCTAAAATAGGAGAAATAGATTCGTGCAGCACTATATAATCACCATATTTATTTATTATATCCTCCAGTGAATACCTGTAATTAATAAAATTCTTTCTACCAATATAAAAACAGTTATATTTTCTGCTAATTTCGGCTCCAAATTTGCCGTGAAGCACCAGTTCAGCGTAGTCCTTATAAATATTTATATCATTAGCATAATTAAACATATCAAGAGTTAATCCACCTGGAGGCCTAATATTAACTTCAAGGGCAACAATTCTACCGTCATCCATCTTAAAATATTCAAAGTGGAAAAATCTTTCTTTCAGCTCAAAAGCTGCGGCAGTTTTTCTACCAGTTTCTACTATATCCTCAGGCAATTTTCTTGGTATATAATAGTACATATCCAGGCCCTCATTCACTGTTTCCATAATTCCACCTTTATAAACCATAGAGGAGGAAAAAACAATATTACCTTCCTTATCTGTTAAACCATCAAAGGTATAGATTTCACCCTGAATATATTCTTCCATTATATAATCAAGCTGCTGTTTTTTGTTAAAAAAGTCTATAAGCTGATCATAATTTTCGAGCTTATAGGTGTCGGCTGCCCCTACTCCGTTATCAGGTTTAACAACCACCGGATAACCTACTTCTTCAATAAAACTCTCTGCTTCCGCCAGATTATCAACAACCTTACCCCGGGCAGTATTTAAACCGGCCTGATTAAATACTTCTTTCATTTTTGATTTATACTTCATTGACGAAATCTCATTGATTTTTAAACCAGTAACATTAAAATCTGTTCTTAGTCTGGCATCAGTTTCCAGCCAGTGTTCGTTATGAGATTCAATCCGATCAATTTTTCCATATTTGTGAGTAAAATATCCACATGCCTTAAGCAGCTGAGAATAATTCTCCATCTGATCTACCCTGTAATATTCGGTCAGTGCATCTTTAAGCTCAGACCTCAATTCTTCGTAGGGCTGGTCACCAAGCCCAAGTACATTGACACCAGCTTTGTTAAGTTCTACACAAAAATTATAAAAGTTGTTCGGAAAATAAGGTGATAAAAATACAAAATTCATAATATCATTCCTTTCTCTACTCGTTTTCTCTACTTCTCAGTAATCTAAATCATAATAATTATTAATAACTATTTATATAAGTTTATCATTAAAACCTGAAATAGTAAACTTTCTGATACTAAACATATTAATAAATCAATGCAATTAAATTAAACAGCAGATAGAGAACAATAATTATTTTTGCAATCTGAGCCAGATAAAAAGAAATACTTTTACCCTCTTCACTTTTATCTTTTTCCTCCGAATTTTCAACTACTTCATCATCTTGAGTATCTCTTTCTAAATTTAAACTATTTAGGAGTTCTCTGGCCTGCTCATAATCTTTATCTGCAACATAAAGATCTATATTATAGGCAGAATATCCCATATAGATCATGCTGTAGCCGCCAAATTCATCATGACGAACAATGACCTCTATATTGCTGTCATTAAGAAGTGCTTCTATCATCTCTGCTTCCCTAACACCAGTTGTTATTAAATGCTGCAGTTTAAAATCAAGCATAGCTGTAACATCCTTCCATAATTAAAATATTTTAAATAATTTTCATGCATTTTTTTCCTACAAGGTATGTTTTAACGCTTAAATCCACCTTCAGAATTTATAATCTCTCCGGTAATCCATTCTGCTTCTTCAGAGGCCAGAAGTCTTTTGAATGATTGGGATGAATTAAATGCACCAGTTCATGTATCACTAAGTATTCGGCCACTTTTCCGGAAATCTAATTATTAACTTCTCCTCTACTAATTCCATCTTTAGGCTTTTAATATTAACTTCAGCAATAGGTATTAACTGATATTCTTTGCCCAGAAAATAAAGAGTTTCTCCCCTGATAAATTCTTTATCTTTAGGAGGAGCTTTAATCTCTGACATTTTAGCCAGTTTTTCTAAAATCCAGTTTTCTTTTTCTCAAAAACAAAAATTGCTATTCCCAAAAGCATGTACACAAATGCAAAACTTATAGTTGTTTTTCACTCCAAAATTATTCTGGTATTTAATATTAAATTTTTCATTCAATGCTGATCTATCCTTTCAAAAAAAATGATTATACTATAATAATACTCTATATCTTACAAAATATAAAATATATATTGCAAAAAAAAGACCGGGAAATCCCAGCCTTAATCTTAATAATTAATTTTGTTGTCATCCTTATTTATTGTTCCAATTTATATATTTAATATTTAAGTTATTGATGCATTGTAAATTTTAGTGACAGCATCTTTCAGTTCTTTATCAAATTCTTCCTCTGACTGATCAACCCTTAACTTCTGAAGCAGAGCGCGAGAAAAACTGGCAATCATATTATGATTTTCCGAAAGTTTATTTATCGCAACTTCTTGACTGTAACCTCCAGATAAAGCTACTACCCTGACTACATTGGGATGTTCAATAATTTCCTGATAAAAATCTGCCTGACTTGGAAGTGAGAGTTTAAAGATATACTGTTCATCATCTAAGTCCTGAAGCAGCTTTTGAATTTCTTCTTTTAAGATAATTTCTGACTCCAATTTATCCTCAATTTCGATACTAACTTCTGGTTCTAAAATTGGTATAAAACCTGCCTCATAGATCCTTTTGCCATATTCAAACTGCTGAGCCACAATATCTTTAATACCATCTGCATTGGCACTGTGAATAATTGACCTCATTTTGGTTCCAAAAATATTATGCTTTTCTGCCTCTGCAAGCAGATCATTTAGTTTGGTTATCGGCTTCATCAGTTGAACTCCATTTTCTTTTTCCTCTGTTCCCTGATCAACTTTGAGAATTGGAAGAATTCCTTTTTCCTCCCAGAGGTACTCAGCGGTATATTTGCCTTCCATTTTATTATTCATTGTATGCTTAAATAAGATTGCGCCCAGAATGTATTCAGAACTAAACGAAGGACTTGTAATAACTCTAGTTCTCATTGCATGAACAAGCTCAAACATTTCTGTTTCTGTCTCATATTCAGACTCTTTTATACCATAATCTTCTAAGGCTCCTGGTGTACTTCCACCACTCTGGTCCATTGCTGCAATAAAACCTCTGCCATTTTTCATAAGTTCCATTTGTTTTTTATTCATTAATATCTCTACCCCCATTTCATTAATTAACTTGTTTATTAATTATATAATTTATCTGCTTTAATTACAAATGTTCTGTCTTTTTGCTTCGGTACCAATCAAACTTTTTATATCACTATTATCGTCAACTTCGATTCTGGCTCAGGTAGATGATGTTCAGGCAGATAAAGTTTTTATTGAAACTTCAACAAGTAAATCACCACAGAGCTCTCAAAGAATTATGATGAATTCACCCTACCTTTAAATAAACTGAATGAGGCAGAATTTAGTGATCAATACAAAGAATTTACTGAAAAAGAGCTGAGAGTTGAAGGTAAAAAGAAGAGCCGAATCCCTGGTAGAATTCCTTGTTAATAATTACAATATTGAGGAAAATCGAACTGTAATAATATTTTCATTCAGTAGGGTTTTTTTGCAAAATCAAAACCCTCAATTTTCTTTTATGCTCACTAATTTTAATAAGCTTCTTAAAATAATCATAGTTAATGAAACTGAGAAAAACATTGCTCGTAACCCCCACAGATCAGCTGTATATCCAATTATTGGAGCAGCAATGACAATAAATATAGTCCTAAATTGAGATTCAATTGAGAGCATGGTTGCTCGTTCTTTTTCTTCAATTATATTAGCTATATAATCAAGCATTATTGGCCTTCTTAAATTTCGAATAACATAAAAAATTATAAAAAGAACAATAATTAGATAGGTAAAGCCGCTGTTAATCATTAAACCAATAATGGCAATTATAAAAACTGTTAGAATATAGGCTAGATTTAAACTTTTACTGCTTCCCTTAAATTTATTTTTTATTTTAAAAGCATTACGGCTCGCATAGGAACTGAGCAGATAAATAACTGCATATGAAAATCCAAGCAGAACTGAAAGTCTTTTTTCTTCTCCAAAATTCAGCAGCAGGGGCAGTGAAATAACTTCCAACTTTAATACAGGCTGCAGATAATCTTTTAAAATTTTAAAAAATCCATCATAGACACCAGAATTTATAATTCCTTTTCTTAAATTCTTCAACTGAAGCAGCAGCTTTTTAAAACTTTCTAATCCTGAATGAAGAAAAACTTTTAGATCCAAAACATTAGTAGTTTTTCCATCTAAATAATCAGGATAGCTAGAAATTAGAATAAAATCTAGTATATAAGGTAATATGGAAAATAAAAAGATTAATCTGTAATTTGATTCAATAAAAACTATCAAACCTCCAATTACTGCAGAAATCGCTGAGCCGATTAAAGAGTACGATTTTGTTCTCCCATAAACCTCTGTCTTTTTATCTGCAATATTATTTTGGTCAAGATATAAAAAGATAATTGCCTTATGAGTTCCACTTCTAAAAGCTTCTCCGATCCCGAATAAAACCATTGCCAGACCTATGCTTAAATAGATACTGCTGTAGTAAAAAAGAATGAATGAAAAAATATAGAAAACAAAACATATCTGCAGACTTTTTTTGCGGCCGTAGTTATCAGCAAAGATTCCTGAAGGTACTTCTAAAATATTTTTTGTGATTTCTCTTATTGAAATTAAACTTCCGATTTGAAAATAAGAAAATCCAAGACTTAAAAAGAATATATATAGAAATGGCTCAAAGAATTTAAGGTTTTTTAAAAGACCATAAAAACCGAATTTTTTTATATTTTTATCCCTTTTGATATCCATCTATAATTCTCCTAAATCAGCTGATTTCTATTATATATAATTCCTGATTGTCAGCATGATATCAATCCTCTGATTGATTAATATAATAGTTTTTGCGAGCAAAATAAAATAAAGTCATCCAAATTCCGATATGACAGATAATCTTCAGCAGTCTTTTTATGTTCTTGTAACTTATCGGCATTCATTTTATCTTTGGATCTTTATAATGTGGACGTTTTTCAATTAAAGTAACATATTTGCCTCGTATATTATAATCCAGCTTAATCTGATCCTTTACTTTCTCCGGTATGCGCTCATCACAAAATTTGTCCAGGGTTTTCTCAACTCGTTTTTTTAATAATTCGTTTAAAGCCATTAATATCCCTCCTAGCTATTTCTCTATCTAATTTTCCTGATACTCAATATTATTTTCTTCACACCATGCAACTGCTATATCCTTATATCTCTGATCTTTATAATCATACCACTGATCTTCTATATCACATTGATAAATCTTATCTTTAAACATTCTAAAGGCACCGTTTCCTCGGATAGCATAAAGAAGTTCCTCTCTCAGTTCTTCATCTTCGACTGAATAGCAAAAATCTTCCATAATACTATAGTCATCAATTTCATAGTCATCCGGAAGTCTTATATAGTCATCAGTTGAGATAATATCTACTGCAGCTTTAATATTCTCCCGCTGCCATTCTGGAAATTTATCAAGGTCAGGATCTTCCTCTCCCGCTCTTAATTCATCATCCATTATCATGAAAACTTCACCAGTTTTTTTATAATAAAAATAATTACTCTCACTGGTTCTAAGTTCTAATGCTTCTAAAACATCTTCTAAATCAACTTTAAGTCCCATATTTTAACACCCCCTATTCTTGAAAATAATCAAAAAGTTAAATCAAAATTATCTTTATCAATTATGCCATTAACTATTGCTATAGCAACAAAATGATCCTCCATATTATAACTGTTATATTTTTTGAAGATTTCTCTAGATATCTTGTTATGAAATTTGGGTATCTCATCATCTAATTCAAAAGGATCCAGCTCTTTCTTTTCCCACTGCTTAAATTTTAAATTCAAATCAGATAAAGCTTTTTCTAGTTCTCTATCATGAGCAAGACCTGCCAGCCGCCTGATTTCTTTTTTAGCTTTTTTACTATAACCACTCATTTTTAACTCCTTTTTAAAAAGCCATGAGAAATTAATATTAATAAAATTTTCTTTAAATTATCCATCTTTGAACATCCTCCTTTTTTTAGTTTCCAGAATAAGCACAGACTCCAACTCTGGGAGAATTTACAACCGGCAGTAGATTATCAGTTCCTCTCATACAGTCATTTTCTTCATGTTTATCAAGGCATTCACTGCAGTACCAACCATCATTATAACAACTCGGGCAGACAAATTCAGCCGGATTATCACAGTGACTGCACTTAATCTCAGGTTGATTATTTCTTGCTAACACACTTATTTTTTCTTCTCTTGCTTCTGCTTTAAATACATTAACTACATTTAAATCCAATTTAGTATAAGAACCAAAATCATAGGTATATGAAAATTTAGTTTTTTCTCGTAAAATATCTTTAATTTTATGATTCATATTAAGTCCACTGGATGTAAAGCGCTGCTCATTAATTTCAAATTCACTCAGATGATTACAGCATTCGAGCCAGATATCACGTAAAAAACTGTCAAGATCACTTAATTTAGCATCTGCTTTGACCTGCAGCTGCAGCCAGTAGTCTGACCTGTATGTCCCTTTGACATAAATATGATAATATAAACTTTCCTGAACTTGATCTTCTGCAATTATTTTGTCATAGTTCTTATTTAGACATGATTTTAAATGTCTGGACATTCCTGATTGAGTATATTCATTACCACAAATTTTGCATTTACCTTTCATAAAATTTAACCCTCCAAATTATTTTTTTGATATATTAAAAATAACGTTCAAGCTCAGACTTTATCTCTTCCGGATCATATTCTTTAAACCTCTGACTTTCAGCCCACTCCAGCATAGACTCGTGATCTTCATCATCGGGATTTGAAATGATTTGCATAAATTCATCAAAACCACCGACTCCTCCTACATCTTCCGGAGGAGCAGTTCCTGCTCCATCCAGAAGTGTCGGCTTATTTGACTTATAATCGTCTATAATTTCTTCAGTTTCAATGTAATGCTGCCAGTTGTCGCCATAATCATAATTGTATTTAATTCTGGCGGGAAGAACATCTTTTAGCTTAACCTCATTTTCTACAGCCATCTCAAAATCCTCCTGCTCATAATTTAGCTCATATTTATTGTATTCAAAATTTTTCTGGTCTGCTGCAAGGTTTAAAATAGCCTTATAGCCATCCCGATGATATTCACCATGATTCCAATTTTTAGTATCATCTTTTTCTTCACTGTAGACAAAAAACTCATGTAGATGGTAATCCTGCCAGTTATAGATATTCTGGATAATTTTATGCAGCTGATGGAAATTATAACTTAAAGGTACAACAACTTTTCTCCAGGCTTTATATTCTCCCAGCTCAAGTTCAACTTTTAAAACTGCAGCTTTAGTCTTGATAATATCATCTTCGCCAAAATATTCTGCTAATATTTCTCTTAAACGCTCATTAGAATAAAAGTATTCCTTATCTTCTTTGGTCGGGATATCGCTAATTTTTTTTGATATTTCAGACTGATAAATTTCTTTTTGATTAAAATTAAATCTATCTGCATATCTTTCTGTCATTTTGCAGGAATAGTTTAACCTACCTATGTAACTCCTATTAGTTGCTTTCTGAAAAGTAAAGCCTTCAAACTCACTCAAATATTTATTTATCAAACTGTCTTTGATTCCTTCGAGTTCAAAAGCCCTTCTAATTCCCTCTTTAACACGAACTGAAAATTTATTAAAATCTTCTTTTTTCATTCCATAAAGAACTACCGTATAATTAGAGGCATCATTAACTAAAATAACTGTTTTACGCCTATTAATCCTTTTTAGATTGGCATGCCATGAAAATAAAGGTGGCCTTTCTTTTGTTCCAAGTTCTTTTAATTTTAATTCATCTCTTAATTTAGCTGTTGCCTGAATCAGCATCTTTATCAGTCCTTTCTGTTAGGATTTTGAGATATCACTTTATACGTCGGTCTTTTATCTAATATTTTATTAATGTCGTGTTTTTAGCTAATAATTCAGCCAGCTTTTTTACAATATAATCATATTCCTTCCAGCCAGCTCTCTGCAGGTGTTCTACTAAGGTTGAGCGAGCTGATAATTCCATTTTTTCCTTAATTTTATTTTGACTTAAGCCAGTTTTTCTAAGATCCACAGCTTTCTTCTGTTTAACTGTCCATTTTTTTATAATTTCAATGAGCAGAGATAAAATTATAGACAGACTATTATCTACTAGATTTTCACCTGAAACTAAATTTAATGATATCCCATCTGTAAAAGATTTATTTAGTGCTTCTCTTGCATTATAAAATGCCGGGCCATCCATTCCTAAAGCCTGTTCTTTAATCTCTGTAGATATTCCACCTGAACCAAGCCCCAAATATAATTCATCTACTTCATAAGATATGTCTACCAGTAAATATACTAATTTTTGATAATCGGTGATCTCATTTTTAAATAACGCCTGAAATTCAAAGTAATCTTCAGCTTCATCAGACAGAGTAGCTAAAACAAATTTAGATCTAATTAGATTACTATAATCCTCATTAATTTCTGTTAATATATTTTCGATCTTATTTTCCTGATTAAGTCTGCTGGGATAAGCTCCTATTAAAGCTAAATGTTCTCCTCTTAAATTAATTTCTATTTCAGAAAGATTTCTGGCAATTCTTTTAAAAAAATCAACAGTCTTAACTAAAAGTTTCCAGTTGATATTTGATAATGATTGACTGACGCTTGACTGAGAGCTCTTTAAATCAGCTGCAATTTCTTTCTGCTTTCTCCCCCTGCTTAAATTGTAGATTATATATTTCTGATTGAAGGTAAATTTATTAAAAATACGAAAATATAAATGTAAAATCAAATTTATTATTTGAAAATTATTATTGTCATTATCACTAATTAAATGGATACTAAATTTTTTATTTTTCATAAATTTTAATGCTTTAAGAGCATTTTCATAGGCAGCGCCATGACTATTATCATTAAATTTCCCCTGACCAATACCAAATCTAAAATCAATTTCTTTAAATTCAATTTTTAATATCTGAAGAATATCAATTATCGGAGAAAAGTTATTGAGTACACCATAAAATTCATCTCCCAGAGTAATTTTAAAAGGTGACTCGATATATTTCTGGTAGTCATCATTTAACTTAGCTAATAATTCAGTCAGTTTATTTTGCGCATTTTTTCGGTTATCTATTTTTTTAGATTCAATGATATCTCCAATTACAACAATTGAATTACTACTCATCAGAGCCACCTCCTAATTCCATAAATATGAAAATATTTTAATTAAACTGCCGGTAGAAATTGCGATCAACATACTGATAAAGGATCCTATTAAATAATATTCTACAAAAGAAGAATTTTTTTCAGCTTTTACTTCTATTTCTTTAAATCTGATCAGTGATTTAGCGGTAAACATTAAACCGATTAGTGAGTAGTATTCAAAAACTATAAAGGCAATAATTAGTAATCTTTCTAAATTTCCAATTGCCTTTCCTTTATCGCCTTCCCTACTTATATTACTTTTATACTTGCTCAGTGTTTCTCTGACCAGGATAGTGGCAGCTTTAAAATTAAAAATAATTACGGATAGAGTAATCAGCAAAAAGCTCACTTTTGCTTCTGTTAAAAATCTTAACGAGGGATAAATGTCAGTTAGTTTTTTGAAAAAAACCAGTGATTCCGAGTTAGGAACAGAATTGAAAAAAGGAGTTATTATAAAAATAATAAAAAAGTGAAGCAGTTGATCAAAAATAAAGATTTCCAAATTATAATTGCTAAATTTATTAGTTAATCTGATCTTGGTATAATCAACAGCTACATGCAGCAGAGATAATAATAAGATCATTAGAAAATGAGATAAACTAAAATAATAAATTGTTAAAATATAGGAGATAACAAATACTATTATTCCATGTTTTAATAAAGAGAAATTAGACTCTCTTTTATTTTCACTTGTATTTTTACTTTGAAAAGTGAAATCTGAAAGAATATGGGCTAGAATTAATAAAGCATAAAGCATAAGCAGCCTCCTATATCGGTATTTTATCTAATATATTTAAATTGTCGGTATTCAATCTAATAATATTATAACAGATTAATATATGAGATAAAAGTATGATTTTAGCTCAGACCTTATCTTTTTCTCCAAAATATTCTGCTAATTCTTGATGTAAGCGTCAGTCAGGTTGAAAATGCTCTTCTGTATCTATTTCTCTAAAGCGTCTTCTGCTGATTCCAACTGAGGCTTGAGGCTGATAAATTTAATTGATTTCTTAGTTTAGTTGTTGCCTGAATCAGCATATTCATCAGTCCTTTGATTGTAATTTTATTTAAGCCATACTTCAGTTTAATTATATCACAGAAGTAAGTTTAATAAAATCGTTGTTTATTTGAAATCTGTGCAAAATTATATATCTCAAAAATATAAGAGGAAAATTTGCAATTATGGATATTGAAGAATATGAAAAAAAATCAGGCTACTATTAAATTACTCGAAAATTTAATAAAAGCTGAAAATAGTATTAAATCAGATAATGATTGGCTAGATGAATATCAGGTGAAAGAAAAACTAAAAATAGAATTAAACTATTAAGATTAATTAAAAAGAGCCCCCAGTCATTAACTGAAGGCTCCATTGAAATTTACACTTATTTTACTTTCTATTTCCACCACGATTTGGTCTATTGTTATTATTTTTATTCATGTTTTTTGCCCCACTCTGATTATTTTGACCTCTCTGATTGCCTCGGTTGCCTCTCTCATTATTTAAAACACTGTCAAAGGCTTCTAAGTGATTTTAGCTTCCTGCCTTCAGATTTGGATAAACTGCCAGGTTTAACATGAGCTAAATAATTATCTACATCATCTGCCAGCCAGGCTTCTTCGAGCTTAATATTCTCAAGAATATCAAAATAGTGGTTAATATTAAATTCTGAATCTGACCTTTTAATATCTTCATTATATAGATCTGGCGCCTTTTTTTGATAAGCTTTTATTTGATTGATCCAGGATTGAGTTTTTTTAGCCCGACTGATATTTTTTATTTTAAAGCCCCTTAATTTTTTTATTATTTTATCCACTTTTAATTAGTATATTTAAAGAATAACACAGGGGTGTGACAGCATTATATCGCAAACGGGTGTTTTTAATAAAGCCATTAAGAAATATATTAGTCATTTTAAATTCATTGCAGCATATATGTTATTTTTTTAAATAACTTATAATACTTTATTAATGATAGAAATAAACATCAGAATCTAGTAATTTCATTAAATCTTTGATAAAATAATTATGTGGTCACTTGACTTTTTAAGCTCTTTATATTTAACAGTCAATTATAATTTCTGAGGTGATAGAGTGAAAGTCTGCTTGCAAACCTCGTGAGCTTGCCCGAGGAGGTTCAATAATTATGAAAGAAGCAATGCTTTATGAGAAATTGGATGATCAGAAGGTTAAATGTGCTGTCTGCAGCCACAGATGTGTGATCAAAAAAGGAAATAGAGGTATCTGTCGAGTCAGAGAAAATCAAGAAGGAATACTTTACACTCTTAATTATGGAATAGCAGCTGCTGCTAATATTGATCCGATCGAGAAAAAACCCCTCTATCATTTTCTGCCACATACAAAAGCTTTTTCAATCGGTACTGAAGGTTGTAATATGAAGTGCAGCTGGTGTCAGAACTGGAGAATATCTCAGAGTCCAGAGCCAGATAAAGCTGTGAATGGTAAAAATCTTCCTCCAGAAGATGTGGTTGAACAGGCACTAAATAATAACTGTAGGTCAATAGCTTATACCTATACTGAACCGACAATTTTTTTGGAATATGCTCTAGACACTATGAAGATTGCTCATAAAAAAGGTCTTAAAAATGTCTGGGTAAGCAATGGATATATGACTAGAAAAACTCTGGATGAAATAATTCCTTATCTTGATGCAGCAAATATTGATTATAAAGGGCCAGCTGGATTATATAAAAAATACACAGGATCCCGCTTAGAACCGATTAAAGAAAATCTAAAGTATCTTTATCAGGCTGGTGTCCATCTCGAGGTGACTACTCTTGTCATACCAGATTTAAATGATAAAAAAGATCAGTTAGAAGAAATAGCACAATTTATTGCAGAAGAATTAGGCAGAGATGTTGCCTGGCATGTAAGTCGTTTTTATCCAGGCTGGAAAATGCAGGATAGATCTAGAACTCCAATAGACACAATTAAAATGGCAAAATCCATCGGAGAAAAAGCCGGGCTCAAATATGTTCACATGGGAAATGTCTGAGCTTAATAATAAAGGCACCTGTTTTTAACAGGTGCCTTTATTTTTATACTGATATACTATTTTTGATTTTTAACTTTAAATTTAATCTGACTCAACTTCTTTTTCAAATTCAACAGTCATTTTACCAAGTATCATTCCACTCTGAGCAAAATAAAGTTTGAGATAATTGTTTTTGCTCCAGAGATTTATCTCTTTTTCTACTGTCTTCCATTCTCCAGTACCATTTAAAGTAATTGTTGAGTCTAATTTGTTATTAAGAAATAAGGAGACAGGAATCTGAGCATGTTCTCCTCCACTGGCTTTCATTTCAAGCTTCAGCTTATAAATTCCCTTTTCATCTCTAATTATGCCTAACACCACCGATTCTCCTTTTGCAGTATCTACATCTGAGAGATCAATAACTTCTATTTCAGACAGATCATAATATTCTATTACATTCCCTGGTTCATCAGCGCTCTCAGCTGCAGCCAATTCTTCTCCTGGACCACTAAGATGTCTTTTCATCACAGCTGAATCCATTATGAATTTCAAGATATTTGCTGCATTACGCTGCAGTTCTCCTCTGGTGATTTTTCCTTTTTTCAGACCTTTTAAGGTATTATCCTCAGCACTATTTTCTTCCGGATTTTCACAGACCATATATAAGTCATTCTGGGCTCTAACCATCGGAATAGTGTTTGCTTTTCTGGCTTTTTCTCCTTCTTCATTAATTCTGGCCCACCAGTCTGTCATCACAATACCATCAAAGTCCCATTCATCTCTTAGAATTGTAGTCAGGAGATCATAATTCCCGGCTGTCCAGATTCCATTTAAACCACCATAGGTAGACATAATGGAAGCAGCTTCTCCTTCTTTGACTGCAATTTCAAAGCCTTTTAGATAAATTTCTCTTAAAGCTCTTTCGGAGACAACAGCATTTAAATCATGTCGGTGAGATTCCTGATTATTGGCAACATAATGTTTTACTGTTCCGGTAACTTTGTATTTATTCATTGCCCTAAGCTGCACTGCAGCCATTTTACCGGTCAGAAGTGGGTCTTCTGAAAAGTATTCAAAATTACGTCCGTTTAAAGGCGTTCTGTGAATATTCATTCCCGGTCCCAGCAGGGTTTCAATTTTATTTTCCAAAAGTTCCTGTCCCATCAGATCAAATAGTTCACCTACTAATTCAGTATTAAAAGTTGAGGCTAAAGATGTCCCGTTTGGCAGACTGAACGCAGTTGTACCGCAGTCCATCCTGATTCCGGAAGGTCCATCAGCAGCACAGGCAGCAGGAATTCCAAAGTCAACCAGATTCTCACTCACCCCACCAAAAGCTGCAGCAGTTCCAGGAGTTACTCTGGGGGAACTCATTCCTTCACCCCGTATCAGACAGGCCAGATCCTGATCACTCAGCTGAGCAATAAAATCTTCCAGGGAAGCCCTGTTCTGATAAACATCTTTGAGTTTAATTTCCTGATCACCTGTATAGGGAATTGCTTGAGGACGATCAGCAGCTATTCGGGCATCAAGATCTACAGTTCTCCGGGGTACTTCTTCTTCAGCCATTGTCCCATCTGGCTCAACCTTTAAGCGTTCAAAAGATTCTACTGGTGCACAGGCTTCTTCAAGTTCTTCTATAACCTGCAGAGTTTTAATTTCAAAACTGCCGACAGTTTCAGCCCTGCGGACATCACTGCCAGCATAAATCTCATACTGACCTGCTTCTAAAACATATGAAGATTTGTGACCTGTTATGCCGCTGTCATCATAGGAGGCCAGCTGTTCTTTAGGAAAACTCAAGCTTAATTTCTGACTTTGACCCGACTCCAATAATTCGGTTTTGGCAAAGGCTTCTAAAGTTCGGGCGGGTTTACCCAGCTGACCTAAAGGAGCACTGGCATAGACCTGTACTACTTCTTTTCCGGCTCGATCACCGGTATTTTTTATTTTTACCTCTACTCTAAGCGAATCTTCTCTTTCCTCAAAAGAAAGAATATCTATCTCAAATTCTGTATAGGACAGACCATAGCCAAAGGGATAGATAACCCTGTCTTTAGCTGCTGTTTCAAAATATCTGTAACCTACATAAATATCTTCTTTATAAATTAAAGTCTCTTTATTTCCGAAATCATCCATGGAAGGATAATCTTCAAGATCATAGGCAATGGTATCACTCAGCTTTCCGGAAGGATTTACTTTACCTGTCAGAACATCTACGGTTCCATTACCACCTTCCATACCTCCATGCCAGGCATAAAGCACTGCCTCAGGCTGATATTTATCCACCCAGTTCATATCAATTATATTACCTACATTTAAAACTACTGCAACTCGATCAAAGGCTTCAGTTACACTGGCCAGCATTTCTTCTTCAGTATCTGTCAGATAGTAACTTCCTTTGCTGGCAGAATTATCTCTATCTTCTCCTGCAGTCCGCCCCAATATAATTACTGCGAGGTCAGTTTCTGCGGCTGACTTTTGAGCCAGTTCAGCACTGACCGGCATTTCTTTCTGAGACCAGGGTTCCTGGGCCCAGCCTTCACCATGATCGAAGGGATTATCCTCCAACCATGCTTTATATGCAGCCATCAGTTCCTGGTTAAGAGCAAGCTCACCGTTCGCTTTTAAAGCATCTAAAATGCCTACTACATATTCAGTATTAACCAGGCCGCCAGAACCGGTACCGCTTTTGTAATAGTCAAATTGAATTCTACCAAAAACAGATACCTTTTCTCCCTTTTTAATCGGCAGTGCCTGTTCTTCATTTCTTAAAAGTACACAGCCTTCTGCTGCTGCCTGTCTAGAAAGCACTGCATATTTTTCCATATCGAGTTTAACTTTTTCCATTTGAACTCCCCTTACTTTAAATTTAATAATTATTTTAGATAGTTGTCTGTTTAAAATTTATAAATAGCATTATTATTGTAACATAAAACGATTTAGGAAGTAAATAAATTTTGTCGGATTATCGTGAGATATTAATCTATAATCAGTAAAAAGTGAATCTAACTTTTTCAAAGCGGCGCAGCATATATTAACATTAATAGTAACATGAGAGTTTAATATAGCCTTAAGTTAGTATTGTAAAGCCTGAAACTGGTTCAGCCCATCCAATTTAGTAATTAACTGCATAATTGTTTTAATTAAATTATATCACTCTATTATTACAAAATTGTAATTTTCCTCCTAAAAAGGATACTGAACAGGATTTTCACCTTTGGAACCAATAATCTCTGCCTGCTCCAGTTCTACTTCATCCAGATAGGATTCAGTTTTAATTTTAAATCTCCATTCTGTTCCATAATCAAAAATGTACAAAAATTCCTGACCTACTTCCAATCCCAACTCAGAAAGCTTTTTTTCTACTGCATTAAACCCTCTACCCTCTTCAATTCGACCATATCCCGGACCATCCCAGGGCTTATTTGACATAAAAAATGAATAAAGATGATCATCATCAAAATCAAAAGCAGCTTGAATTGCCTGATGTAAATCGGCAAGCGCAGCAGAAGCAGCAATTTTCACCTTGCGCCAGACTTTCCCCAGCTTAATTTCAAAAATATAATTACCCTGCACCTTTTTACCTACAACTCTTGGAATAGTACCGCTGATTTCTGGAAAAATATCAGCAAAATCGATCCAAAATGGATTTTGATAGGCTATTCTGACACCATAAATTCCAAATTCATAACCGATCTTCCTTAAAAAAGGTAAATTGTAATCTCTAAAGGACCAATTATTTATCAGGATTGGAATTATTGATTTTCCAGCTTCAGTTAACCTGAGTTTCATAAAATCTATCCGCCAAAGCCCCAAATAATTTAAATACTTGAGAAAAGCTCCCAGATAAAATTTTAACTGATCATTGACAATTAAATCTTCATTAGCCATTAACTTATTTAAATATCTTTCTAGATTAATTTCAATATTATTATCATTTTTAGGAGTCTGCATTTTCTCAAGATCACAGTCAAGCCAGAATGTTTCCAGTAGAAATAAATATTTTTCTGATTCTGATAATTGTTTATAAGCATCAAAGTTTTTACCCTTAATTAGGTACTTAGTGCTGCGGCTGTAATCAATTTTTAAAACTTTACCGGCAAGTGCAAGATAATAAAAGAAATTTAAAAGTAAATATTTATATTGAGGAATTCTATTATGACATTCAGAAAGCTGATCTGTCTCCATCAGTTCATTTAACTCCAGTAATGTGCCCCCATTAATAAATTCCTGAGTTTTGCTGATTTTAATTTTTTCTTTATTAATTTTATCCAGAAAATTATCAAAGTCACTTATTATTTTAGTCTCAAATTTAATTTTATTTATAATAGTTTTCGCCTTCCTTTCCAATTTTATCGGGATTAAAAATTAACCCAACTGTTTTTACAGTATTATAACACAAAGTCTTAAAAAAGAACATTTATAAAAAAATAAAATCCCAGAACCTGAAAATTTCCAGACCTAATACTTTTTATGAAAGTATTCTTTTTAACCAGATTTACACTGGCAATAATTTCAGTCTTTTTTATCTTGAGCTGCTCAACCGCTCCCAGAATAAATACAACTAACTGGTCCCTGGCACTAACTGCATCATATATGCTATTTTTCTGCTGATTAATTTTTTGACTTTTAATTTAATCTATCAATTCCAAATTATTAATAAATTCTATGACATATTTTCTCTTTAAAATATTGTGACAATATTCATTACTATAATTCCTCAAACAACCATAACAACTAGTATCTCCTTCATCTCCACCACATTCGCACCTGCTTACTATTTCTTTGGTTTTCTTTAATACTTTTTCAAAATTATTCTTTTTAATAATTCTTTCTACATGTCCGGCACCTCCTGGAACAGTATCATAGAAAACTAAAGCAGGATTTAAAGGATCTCCAGTATAAGGATATAAGCAACCATCAATATCTCTTCTTTCAATACCTAGAGCTTGACTAATACCTTCCAACATTCCATATAAAACTGATTCCCAATATCCATCTTTTTCCTGACCAAAATATGAGTTTTTAAATTTCAATTGAAAAATATCAGTATTATATTCATATCCTAAAGAAAAAACTCTTCTTTTACCTGTACAATCTTGTCCCCAGGGTGTTTTATGTTTGCTAATAGATTTATTAGTATTAATTTCGGTATAACCACAATTTTGACAAACTGAAAATTTATTAAATCCGGCATGATTAATTACTGCTAATTTTCCTCTTTTAGCTGAAATGAGCTGTGCCTCAATTCCATTAAAATTATACTCTTTTATTAACTCAGAATCTTGATTATATTCTCCAGTAAAATATTGTCTGCTTGTATAAGTTTTCTCTGGTCTACTCAATTTGGGTTCTTCGGGTTTATCAGATATAAATCCAAGTTCAGGCGTGATATAAGTACCCTTCATTTTCCCTATTTTTTCACCACAGGCTTGACATCTATCTAATTCATTTTCAGTTTCTGCTATTTCACTCTGATAATGACCACAATGTTCACATATTGCATATTTACGTCTAATTAAATCTTTATTTGGTAAAGTTTTTAAATAACGACTTGTCCATAACTTCCCCCCAGCAACTACTTGACTGCCTGGAGCATATTCTGATAGAGCTATTTTAAGATCTCTAGTTAACTCTAGGTTTTTAGCCTGATCTCCATGATGAGCAATTTTTAGTTCAACTACATCAACTGGAAAACCATACTTAGGAATTATATTGTTTTGTGACATATAATTTATCAAATATTTAGTTTTTAAAGTTCTAATAACTCTATTGATAACATTTGCTTTACCAAACTTCTTTTGCTCTACTAAATTAGCTTGAACCTTTTCTAACTGTTCAATATTATTTTCTAATTCTAAACGAGCTAAATTCATAACTCCTTTTTCGCCTATTAATTTATTGATCCATTTCCAATTATCTAAATTAATCTCTGAAGCATCAGGCATAATTTTTTCTAATATTATTTTCAATTCAATCGGTTTTTCTTTTAAATATCTGTAGAATTTATCAATGCCATTAGAAAAAAAGAAATCTTCTACAGTACCAAAATATTCAGGAGACTTTCTCCAAAAATTAGCTAAGGCTGCAGCATAAATATGTCTTCTAATTATTTTATCATTTTTAATTTTAAAATGTGGAGGCTCAATATTCCCGCTAATAATATCTAAAGGATTTTGAAAATAAGTTAAATCATGTGATCTTCTACGAGCAAAAGTCAGAGAAAACGCTGTAGAATCAGTCCTTCTTCCAGCCCGGCCTGCACGTTGGATATAATTTGCTGGTGTTGGAGGAACATTTCGCATAAAAACTGATTCTAATTCCCCAACATCTACTCCTAATTCAAATGTAGTAGAACAGCTTAAAACATTTACATCTCCATCATTAAATTGACTTTGTATATCTGCTGCAGCCTCAGTTGTTAACTGAGCTGTATGCTCTTTACTTTTCATTTTAACTGGCAGCTTATCTAAATATAAATTCCGGTAATGATTATTTTTATATAATTTTTCTGGACTGCATTTTTCTAATCGACCAGAACATTGATAAGTTGGACAGGTGCCCTTAACATTATGAAGAGTAATTCGATTACAGGTAGGACAATAAAACCAATCAATTGAAGAATCAACAATTGCAGGTTTTAGCTGCCAATAATCCAGTTTCAAACGGTACATTTGACCTAGATTTTGGCTATGAATAGTGGAAAAATAATCATTAAACATGCTTGATTCACTATCAATATTTAAACCTGAATCCCAAATTTGCCTCAAAATATCCAAACATTCTTTTCTTGATAATTTATTGTCTAATCCCTTTTCTGATAAACGCTGTAAGAAATCTAATCTTGAGTTTAATATCCCCTTGCGGGTAGGGAGCCAGCTATAAATATTATATTCTGAAGATTGTTTTTTAAAATAATATTCTCTATTACGGGGTTCAAAAAAAGAATCTTCTGGAGAAATATTATCAGGAAATAGTATTGCTCCATATTTTCTAAAACTGTGTAATAAAATTTGAAAAAGTTCCCAGGCTTCATATTCATTTAAACCATATTTCTTCAGTGGTCCTGCAGAAAAAGATGAAGGTTTTTGTAGAGAAAAACCCAATAACCCGAGTGCTTCTAGACTATTTTTTCTATCTAAAACTAAAAATTCATATAATATCCATTTCCAGGCTAAATCCTCAATCTCTTGAAGACTTTTCGCTGGATAAATTTGTTTTCGATTTAAATAAATTTTTAATCCATTTACCAAGTCTTTAACTCTCCATTTATTAGTTAAAACTTTTTCTTTATTTTTTTGGATAGTTCTTAGAATTAATTGTCTTCTAACAATCTGCTGATAAGTACTCTCAAGATAAGTAGGGAAAAATGCTGCCTCCTGTCTGCTATCTGAAAAAACTAATAATTGGCTTTTGTTGTTATTAGATTGTATTTTCTTTCTGGCTTCAGTTTCATTGGTTTTAGATCCCCAGCCAACTTTGTTTTCATTTACCTCTTTTTGTTCTATTTTTAATTCAGAAGCTAACTGTTGGTAGAGAGAAGTTGTTAATACACTTGTAACTGCATCTCCTCCTAAAAGAAATCTCCAGACTATAGAGCCGATACTTCTAACTGATCTACATGCTGAACATTTATGAACTTTTCCTTTTTTAGCAGCAGCTTTTATAACTTTAATTGGATTAAGATTACAATCACAACCAGAAAACAAACTTCCATTAGCCCTTATATTACCACACTTTGGACAAAGTAAATATTCTTCTTCATAATTTTTATTTTTATTTATTGCTTTAATTTCATCTTCATTATCTATAGTTTTAAAAGCTTGATCATCAACAACTAAATAATATGATAAACTGTTGTTATCTTTATAATATTTCTGGCTGGGTTGGCTTAAATAATTTTCATTATTTATAGTATCCATATTTCCAATTAAATAGAGAGCATTACACTGTCTACAACTACCAATTTCAAATACAGGAAACTCCTGATCTTGATATCTATGTTTTTCTTTTCTTTCCAAAAACAACTGCTTTTCAGGAAGAAAAGTTATATATGCTCCTTCAACTGCTCTAATAAATAAATGATATCTAGCAGGTAATAAAGAAACCGATTCTTCCATAGATTTTGCCTTATTTGCTAAATAAACTAATGCTGTCAAATAATCATTAGATTTCTTTGTCTCAGGAAAAATAATTGACGCTGTTTTTACAAAATATTGTGCTTTTTCTTCTAATAATTGCTGTAAGTGGATTAAATTTTTATCACTTTTTAAAATAAAATACAGATATCTTTGCCATTTCTCATCAGAAGAATCAACTGCAGTGTCAATAAAACGTTGTGGAATATTGCTTTTTTCTGCAATTTTAGTAATTTTATCAAAAATTATTTCATTATCACTTTCACTTTCAATTATATTTTCCCATTTTAAATAAATAGATGGATCTATACCGCCCCAGGAGTTGTTCATCTCACTAATTTCAACATTTTTTCTGCTTGCTTTGATAACATCTTGCTGCTTAGGCTCATCTTCTTTATACTCAAAAGGCTCATTAAATAATTTTTGACCAAAATTAGCTACCTCGTTAAAATCATTTTCACTACTACCGATAGTAGCACTGGTAGCAATACATTTAATTTTAGTCTTTGGGTTTGAAACTCTAGCCTTTAAACGTCTAAGTAACATAGACATTTCAATTGCTTTTGCTCCAGTGTAAGTATGTGCTTCATCAAGCACAATATACTGCCAGCTTTTAGAATGCTTACCATCAAAAAATGTATGGTCTTTTGGCCGCAGCATTAAGTACTCTAGCATTGCATAATTAGTTATGAGGATATTAGGGGGTGTTTTCTTCATCTGCTCTCTAGAAATTAATTCATTTTCAAGTAAGGGAGCATCTTTATACATTTTATGATAGCGTTCTCTAGCTTTTTCGTATTTTTCTTCTGTTTCACCTGTATAACTGCCAAAAGTAATCTGAGGATAATTTTTTAATAAATCCCTCAATCTTTTTAATTGATCATTTGCTAAAGCATTCATCGGGTAAAGCAATAAAGACCTGACTCCAGGATTTAAGGTGTTATTTTCTTTTTCTTTAAATAAACTATTTAAGATTGGAATTAAAAAAGTTTCAGTTTTTCCACTACCAGTTCCTGTTGCTACAATAACATTTCTATCTTGATCAATAATTTTTCTAACTGCTTGCTCCTGATGTAAATATAAAGCCCTATCAAGTGGTAATTCTTCCACTTTCAAATCATAAAATTCTTCAGACAAAATATTTTCTTTTATTAAATCTCTTATTGAGCATCCTTTTATAAAAGGTGGTGTTGCTTCTAAAATTGGTCCCTTACTAAATTTATTGCTCTTATTAAATTCATCTATCAACTGTGTTTGTAGTTCTGAATCTTTTAGAGAAAAAGTAGTTGCTAAATAATCAATATATTTACCTACTATTTCGTTAGTGCTTTTTATAGGATCAAGACTCATTTATTTCAACTCCTCACTAATTTTATTATAGTCAACATAGTATCTAACAGCTAATATATGATATTTGCTGTGCTTATATTCAAAATGATTTTTATCAATAGTATCCCAAAATAATTTTTGGCATTTTTTACAATAAGTAAAACCATCTTTTTCTCGATCAACAAAAAGAGATAATACAGAATTTTCGAATTTATAATAAAAACTTACAGGGTTATATTCTAATTTTTCAGGCTGTAAATTGTTTTCTTTTTTATTACAAATTATTAAATTCCCCTCATATCTTTCCTCATTTTCAAATTCTAATTTAGAAGCATCTCTAATTTCTGTTATTTTATAATCATAGTTTAAAGGAAATTTATCTCCATTTTCGTCTTCTACTTTGGTTATAACAAGTCCTTTATCTTTAATAACTGCAATAAAATCCTTTTTATTTCCAATAGTTAAATCAAAAACATTCAAGGTATTATCTGCTGGATATTTAGCCTTTCCTGAATTCCAGGTATCTTTTTCTTTAAATTGAAGCCGGTATTGATTGGGAAGTATTTTTTCTTTTAAATTGACTATTAATTCATTATTGTTATTGCTTTCTTCAGAAAAAATCTTTGCTTTGCTCTTCTTATTCCACAATATTATATTTTTACCATAATCTCTTCCCAACTGCTGCCATTCTAATTTAACTATATTTTTCTCTTTTTTATAATTTACAGAAGGATTTATTATTTCCCATTTTGTTCTAATCTTTAATAAATTATAAACATTATCATTTCCTGTTTTTAAAGATATCTCCTGTACTGAATTATTGCTATTTTTTATATCATCAGCTAATCTCATTAAATCAAAGATGAGTTTATTTCCTAATTTTTTAGATCTAATTTTTTGTTGATCATTATTTAAAATCAAATCTGCATTATCAAAGTCAAATCTATCAATATTATTAATAACAAGTTGAGCTTCTTCCTGATTATATAGATCCTCATGCCAAATTTCTTTAACTCTGCTTTGATCTGTTAAATTTAATTGTGGACTCTTTATTTCCCATTTAATAATAGGAATAATCAGGGATAAGGAAACTTTAAATTCATTATTTTTGATTTCAGAAATAAAATAACCATTCAATAATTTAATTCCAGGATTAAATTGTATTTTTAGCAGCTGATTTTTGCTGACTACTTCTCCATCTTCATAATCAAAATAACAATTCTCAGGTAACTTTAATTTTACCTCAGCATAATCTTCTCCGTTAATAACTGGAGGATAAACATCTTTATCATATTTAATAATGAATTTAGGAAGAACTAAAAAAGAAAAATCAATATTTTTTATCATACTGTGCTTTGAACTTCTTTTTCTTAATCTTATTTCATATAAGCCATATTTGTAATTGAAGAAATTATTTAAATAAATATATACCATCTTATTTTTAATTTTAATCTGATTTTCTAATTCTCTTAAATTAATATTAACAATTTTTTTACCTTTATTTATTGATATCCTTAGCTGCCATAGTCTTAAGTTTGTTAATTCTTTAATAGTAAACAATAAAATTGGTGCTTTTTCTAAATATACTTTTTTATTTTTGCTTTTTAAATTGCTGCTGATCTCTCCTGCTATTAATTGAGGCTCTAAATAGTTGGTCTTCTTAAAGGTTTCAATAACTAAACCATTTTCATTTAGTATATTTAAAATTTCAATATCATCCATATATAATTGATAATAGGAATATTCTGAAAAATTACCAGATAAGTCTTCTTTCTGCATAACAATATTTTGAGGCTCAATTTTAAAGTTATTTTTTAAAATTAAACCTAATTCCTGATAAGCCAAAGGATTTAACGAGAGTACTCTATTTGATTGTAAAAAATAAAAGTTTTCTCGTTCAAATTCAGTTTCTAATATCACTTCTTCCTTAAAAATAATTTCTAAAGAAATCATTTTCTGATTCTGAGGAAAGTTTATACTTTTAGATTCAGTTTTCAATAAATCTTTTTTATGAACCCGTAAATCAAGTTTTATTTTTTTAATAACTTCATTATCTTTATCTTTGATAACTAAAATTGGCTGTTTTATTTTATTAGATTGGGGATATTCTATTATTTGCTCTGGTACTAAAATTAATAATTCATTTATTTCGCTGATATATTCTAAATATGGATTCTTATTATAAATTCCATTATCACTATTTGGGAGGTTTGCTTTATCAAAGTCATTCCACCATTTTTTTAATCTTTCGTTAATTCTATTTGTCAGAACTGAAGGGCTTTTATTATCTTTTTCTTTTTCTAAGGTGATTAAAGATTTATATACAAAATCTACAGCTATATCTTCAGCTTGAAAAAGAAAAATACGGCTGGGTTCAATTAAAGAATATAGTCGCTCAGGATAGGCTTCTAATTTTTTTTGATCAGTT
>Ga0247721_100022_pt1 | contig 95338 bp, 81 predicted proteins | sample MSEWel2017_08_16_FD_189089 | JGI IMG/M metagenome (GOLD analysis project Ga0247721, IMG submission 189089) | Subsurface sediment microbial communities from gas well in West Virginia, United States - MSEEL Well Study Marcellus 3H_2017_08_16 | ecosystem: Environmental > Terrestrial > Deep...
CTTTTGGAATCGATCATTTAAGTAAAGATAGGAGAAAAGCCCGGGTCAAAAAACTTCTAAAACTGGTAAATTTAGAAGGTTTCGAAAAACGCTATCCCCATCAATTATCTGGTGGACAGCAGCAGCGGATTGCTCTGGCCAGAACTTTAGCTCCGGGACCAGAACTTCTGCTCTTAGATGAACCATTTAGCAATCTGGATGCCGAGTTGAAGGACAAGATTAGACGAGAGTTAAATGAAATCATTAAAAAAGTCGGAGTCACAACTATTTTAGTTTCTCATGATAGAGAAGATGCAAAATTTATGCAGGCCAGAGAGATTTTGATGAATTTATAAAATAAAGAGCTAAATCTTATTAATAATGATTACTAATTGTTATTATAACAGGCTTGATAAACAATTTTTTAAAAAAATATCTTGACAAAAACAAGATAGTTATATATAATTTTAATTGAAGTTGAGAATTGTTTTCAATTAAATACTGAAATAAATTATTTTTTTATAATGATTTTAGGTTAACCTAAAAGTTGGGGGAATTACTTTGGAAGCTAAAATTACTTTGTCAGAATCAATGGAAGATTATCTGGAAGCTATTTTCAATTTAATTAAAGAAAATGGCTCGGCCCGGGTAACAGATATTGCAAATTCGCTGGGGATTGCAGCTTCTTCTGTTAATCAGGGTTTAAAAAAATTAAATGAGCAGGGGCTGATTACACAGCAGAAATATGGACCGATTAAATTAACTCAAATTGGTGTGCAGGCAGCAGAAAAAGTAAACTGTAAACATCAGATTTTATATCTTTTTTTACACAAAACTCTTGGAGTTGAAGCGAAGACTGCTGATCAGGATGCCTGCAGTATTGAACATGTCTTAAGTCAGGAAAGTTTCGAAAAAATGGTTGATTATCTAATCAAAAATAATTATATAGAAGAACAGAGTTGTGCTTTTAAATTTATGGAGAACGAGGAGGAAGAAAAAATGGCAGCTAAAGAATTGATGTTAGCTAGCATGAGTGTTGGGTCAAAGGGGGAAGTGCTTAGGATTGAGTCTAAGGGTCGTTTAAAAAGAAAATTGATGGATATGGGTTTAAATAGAGGTGCCAGAGTGGAAGTTAAAGGCAGGGCACCAATGGGAGATCCGATTGAAGTTAAGGTTAGAGGTTATAGTTTGAGTTTACGCCAGGATGAAGCGGAAGAGATTCTGGTAAAGGAGGTTTAAAGGTGATGCCTTTAGCAATGTTAAGACCGGGTGAGACAGCCTGTATCACAGAGATTATTGGTGGGAGAACAGCAAGAGCTAAACTGACAGATATGGGATTTGTAAGTGGCAAATCAGTTAAGATTCACAGAAGTTCTGGCGGCTCCTTAATTGTGGGAATTGGAGATAATAGAATTGCACTTGGTAGAGGAATGGCACATAAAGTAATAGTAAATACAGGAGGATGTGAAAATTAATGGCTTTAAATAAAAGGGAAAGAAAAAATACAGAGCTTAAAGTTGCTTTAGCAGGAAATCCAAACTCTGGTAAAACAACGATGTTCAATGAATTAACAGGTTCCAGACAGCACGTTGGAAACTGGCCTGGAGTAACAGTCGAAAAGAAAATAGGTCGTGCATTTTATCAGGATTATTCACTGGAAGTAATTGATCTTCCCGGCACATATTCTCTGGGGGCATATTCGGAAGATGAAGTAGTAGCACGTGATTTTCTGACAGCTGGAGATTATGATGTAGTCTTAAATATTATCAACTCTGCTAACCTGGACCGGAATCTCTATTTTACAGTTCAGTTATTAGAAATGGGAGTAGATTTAATTGCAGTTTTAAATATGGCTGATGAGGCTGAGAAAAAAGGAATTAAAATTGATAAAAATAAATTAAGTCAGCTGCTGGGGACACCTGTAGTAGAAACTGTAGCCAGCCGGGGTAGAGGAATTGATAATCTTTTAGAACAGACTATTCAAAATAGAGATTTAGCAGAAGTTTCCTTAAAGATTGACTACGGCAGCGAAATTGAAGATCTGATTAGTGAAGTAGAAGAAATGCTTAAGCAGTATGACTTTTCTCAACAGATCAATCAGCGCTGGGCTGCAGTCAAGTTAATTGAGCATGATCCTGAAGCTTTAAAATTACTGGAAAGAGAAGTTGGAGCCTCAAAGGCTAAAAAGATAAAGAGTTTAATTGCAGAGAGAGAGCTTAAGGCGGAAGATGATTTTGATAATATTATAATTGATAGGAAATATGAATTTATAAATGAAGTTATAGCCGAAAGTGTTAAAAGACCTGCAGCAGATGAAGAGCCCGAAAATGTTTCCGACAAAATTGATGCAGTTGTAACTAATAAATATCTTGGTATTCCGATTTTTATGGCTGTAATGTGGGCAATTTTCAAATTCACCTTTACCCTTGGTGATCCGTTAATTGGATATATCGAAACCTTTTTTGAAATAGCCGGCGGCTGGATTGGAAGTCAGCTTTTAGAAATTGGAGTTTCACCCCTGATTTCTTCCTTTATAACTGATGGAATTATTGGTGGTGTAGGTTCGGTACTGGTCTTTATACCAAATATCTTTTTGCTATTTCTGGCAATTGGTGTTTTAGAAGACAGTGGTTATATGTCCAGAGCCGCTTATGTGATGGATAAGGTAATGAGCAAATTAGGACTGCATGGTAAGTCATTTATTCCGATGATTGTTGGTTTTGGCTGTAATGTTCCGGGAGTTATGGCGACCAGAACTTTAGACAGTAAACGTGATCGCATTATTTCAATCTTAATTAATCCACTGATGTCCTGTTCAGCCAGACTTCCTGTTTATGTTGTCTTTGCCGGAGCTTTATTTTCAAGTCATGCAAGTACTGTGGTTTTCTCACTTTATATAATGGGTATTGTGATGGCAGTAATTATGGCCGGTATTTTCAACAAAATATTATTTAAAGGTGAGCGTTCTCATTTTGTAATGGAACTGCCTCCCTATCGTTTTCCTACACTAAAAGGTGTAATTATTCATATGTGGGAAAAGGTAGGAGCCTTCCTCAAAAAAGCAGGAACAATAATTTTCTCAGTTGTTGTTTTAATCTGGGTTTTAGCTAATTTGCCTTTAGGGGTAGAATATGCATCTGCAGAAAGCTTTATCGGTCAGTTTGGTCAGCTGGCAGCTCCAATTTTTGCTCCCTTAGGATTTGGAAGCTGGCAGGCAGCAGCTTCACTGGTCTTTGGTATTCTGGCAAAGGAAGTAATTGTTGGCACTTTAGGAGTTGTTTATGCAGCAGGAGAAGGCGGCTTAAGAACAGCCCTGCTGGCCAATTTTACTCCTCTGGCAGCTTACTCCTTCCTGACAATGGTACTTTTATATACCCCGTGTATTGCAACACTGGGAGCAATTAAATCTGAAACTCAAAGCTGGAAGTGGACCTTAGTCACAGCTTCATATCTCTTTGTTTTAGCCTGGATAACAGCCTTTGTGGTTTATCAGGGTGGTCTGCTGCTTGGAATTGGTGTTTAAATTAAGTGAAGTTTAAATGTAATTAATTGTATTGGTGACTGTTTATGTTAGTTAAACTGAATTCAAGCTTTTTAGTTTAAGGAGGTTAAGAAAATTATGGAATATTTATTCCTGGGGTTTTTAGGGCTCGGCAGTCTTTATTATATAGGAAAAAAGGTTTATGGTGGAATCAAAGGTACTGATAGTCCCTGTGCTGGCTGCAGTGATAGTGATTGTCCGGTATCTGATGGAAAAGAATATAACTTTGATGAGATTGTAAAAGATGATTAATATATAAAACATATAGGTACCAGGTACAAATAGGCCTATTTGTACCTGGTACCTATAAATAAAAAGAGAAAGGAAGTTATCTATGCCCGCCGCAGCTGGTCTGTTATTTATAAAAAACCGGATTCCTGGTTAAGATTAGTGGGAATCCGGTTTTATTATTTAATAAAGAGTGTCCATTTTGCTGAATAAAATCTATTTCCAACATTTTCCAAGTACCCGGTACTATTTAGACTGCCTGTTCCTGAACCATAACTTCTTCCTCAAACTGAGTGCTGTTAATCCTGACAATATAAATTCCCATAGTTATAACTGCGATAATAATTCCTGCAGTGACTGAGAAGGTATAAGGTAACTGGAAGCCTTCTGGTGCATAAAGGATATAAGTAGAAGAAACACCTGTCATAAAGAAAGCTGGAATTGAGGCAATCCAGTGATTTTTACCGTGTTTGGCAAGCCAGACTGCACCGGCCCATAAAACAACCATGGCCACTGTCTGATTTGACCAGGCAAAATAGCGCCATAAAGCATCAAAGTTAATCTGAGATAGGGCTCCACCAACGATAAAAATTGGAATAGCCAGCATTAATCTGTTTTTAATTGATTTCTGTTCTAAACCGAATATATCAGATAAAGTTAAACGCACACTTCTAAAAGCAGTATCTCCAGAAGTGATTGGAGCTGCAATTACCCCTAACATTGCCAGAACTCCACCAACAGCTCCCATCATTGTACCTGTAATCTCGTGGACGACACCGGCCGGTCCACCAAGAGAACTCAAGGCACCATTTAAACCGCCAGTTCCCTGGAAGAATGTCATAGCTGCAGCCGCCCAGATTAAAGCAACAATTCCTTCAGCCACCATTGCCCCATAAAAAATACGGCGACCTTCTTTTTCATTTGTTGTACAGCGGGCCATAATTGGTGATTGGGTTGAGTGGAAACCACTGATTGCGCCACAAGCGATTGTTACAAATAATAAAGGCCACATTGGTAATTCACCAGGGTGCAGATTGTTTAAAGCAATATTTGGAATATTATAATCTCCAAAAATCAATCCTCCACCAACACCCAGAGCCATAATTAACAGTGCACCGCCAAAGATTGGATATAATTTACCTATTATCTGATCAACGGGTAAAAAAGTAGCAATAAAATAGTAACCCAGAATAATAATCAGCCAGATATTAACCCCCATAAAGCCAGGTGTTAAGTTAGCTAAAAGCATAGCCGGTCCGGTCATAAAAACAGTTCCCACTAAAACTAAAAGCACAATACTAAAGACTCTCATAATCTGTCTGATTGTTCCACCAAGATTTTCTCCGATAATCTCAGAGATTGAGGCTCCACCAGAGCGGATAGAAAGCATTCCGGAAAGATAATCGTGGACACCACCGGCAAAAATTGTACCAAGAACTATCCAGAGAAAAGCACTTGGTCCCCATAAAGCACCGGCAATTGCACCAAAGATTGGTCCTAAACCGGCAATGTTTAAAAACTGAATTAAAAATGCCTTTTTCCAGTCCATTGCTATGTAGTCTACACCATCCTCCATAGAAACTGCAGGAGTTTCCCGTTCTAATTGTGAATCAAAGATGTTGTCTACGATTTTCCCATAAGTAAAATAACCAATAATTAATACAGCTAAAGAAATAAGAAAAGATATCATTAAATATAACCCCCTAATAAATTTTTATTACATTTCAATTATACATGGATTCAGAGGTTATAGGAGGATTTTTAACTGAATTGTAAAAATATTATACTCAATTGCATTATTTGAGATTTAATAGTTTATTTATCTGCTCAACCTTTGAACGACTAACTGGAATTTTATGTTCCGAAAAATCTTCCATTAAAACCTGATATTTACCTTTAAACCAGGGGATAACTGCCTTAATATGTCTCAAATTAACAAGATAACTTTTATGAATCCGGAAAAACTGTTCCGGCAGCATTTTTTCTAATTCCTTAAGCTGAAACCCTGTCATATAAGATTTTTTGTGACAGTGAGCCCAGACCTTCTTTTCTTTTGTGGAAAAATAGTAAATATCCGCAAAATTGAGCATTAGATAATAATCTTTTTCCATCACCGCAATTTTATTTAAGCATTCTTTTTGTTTTGAACTATTAAGATTTGCAAATAAATTTTCCAGCTGCTGATTAAAATCAGTATTCTTTTTAATTTCTTTTTTTGCCCGTGCTAAACTTTCTTCCAGCCGCTGGTCACTGATTGGTTTTAATAAATAATCAACAGCAGAAAGCCGAAAAGCTTCTACTGCATATTCATCATAGGCGGTAGTAAAAATGATATAGAGAGCAGTTTTTTGCTGTTTTAAGATTCGGGCTATTTCGATTCCGCTTTTACCCGGGATCTGAATATCTAAAAAAAGTAAATCAATTTTATTTTTCTGTAAAATTTCAAAAGCTTTTTTGCCATCTGCTATTTCGTAAAGAACTTCAAAGTCAGGATCTTCTTCAATTAGAAATTTTAACTCATCTCTGGCCAATTTTTCGTCTTCGACAATCATTGTTTTGATCATCAGTTTGCTTTTCTCCTTTCAAAAAGAAACTCAGAAGGAATGCTGATTATATTTTGAGTACCTCTACCGGGTGCAGATTTAATTTTGAAATCTGCATTACTGCCGTAAACAGAATATAATCTCTCTTTTATATTATTGATTCCTATGCGATTATTATTTCCATTTTCAATCTCAGCAATTTTTGCTTCAGTTATTCCCGGCCCATTATCTTCAATCCTGATCTGGAGCTGACCACCTGTTTTTTGAGCACTTACAATAATCTGGCCTCCTTTTTCCTGAGGGTAAATTCCATGTTTAATAGAGTTTTCAACTAAAGGTTGAATAATAAAAGGTGGAATAATAGTATCTTTTAATTTGGCTGGAACTTTCCATTTAACCTGCAGTCTTTTGTCCAGTCTTGCTTTTTCTATACTTAAATAATCCTGACAGAACTCAATTTCTTCCTCTAAAGTTATTTGATAAACATTCCTTTTTAGAGTTCGGCGGAAGATGCCTGCCAGTTTTATCAGCAGTTCTCGGGCCTGCCCGGGCTGAGTTCTGCAGGAAGCAGCAATTGCATTAAGTGAGTTGAAAAGGAAATGTGGATTAACCTGAGCCTGGAGAGCTTTTAATTCAGCTTCACTCTTAAGTTCAGCCTGTTTTGATAATTTGGCCAGCTTAATTTGAGTTGCCAGCAGGTTAGAAATTCCTTCTGCTAGTTTAATATCCAGCACAGTTATTTTTTGATTACAGCGATATAATTTGAGCAGTCCATAAACACTGTTTTCAATTTTTAAAGGAGTAATTACAGCATCAGTTAATTGACATCCCTGATGATTACAGTTAATTTCCTTTTTATTATCAATCAGGATAGACTTTTTTTCCTCGATTGCTCTGCGGCTGGCTTCGGTTTTGATTTCTTCACCAGCAAGATGATGATCTTCTCCGGTACCGGTAAAAGCCAGGACCGTTTCTTTATCAGTTATAGAAACTGCATCAACCTGGCTTTCTTTTTTGATCATCTTAATAATCTCTACAGCAGCTTTCTGGTCAAGACCATCTTGCAGTAGCGGTAAGGAGCGGTCAGCTATAGAAAGCACTTTCTCTGCCTGTAAAGCTCTGATTTTTTGATTATCTTCCTTAACTTTATTCAAAATACTGATGAAAATTGCTATTCCCAGACTGTTGCTTAAAATCATTGGGATGGCAATGATTTTAACTAATTCTACAGCCTGAGCCGGAGGGCGGCTGAAAAGAACCACGATGATCATTTCCACCGTTAAGGCAAAAGTTCCAATTAAAAATCCATTTTTAAAATTTATCTCATTATTGCGGTACTTTTTATAAAAAAGTCCCCCAATTAATCCACTGCTTGTTGTACCTATGGCACAGGCTAAAGCTGTAAAACCACCCAGAGAAAAACGGTGGAGACCTGCTATTAAACCTGCTGTAAGTCCGACAAGAGGACCACCTAAAATTCCACCCATCAGGGCACCAATAGCTCTAATATTGGCATAGGCATCCATAATAATGATTCCTAAAAATGTACCCATAATTGATAAAATTGCAAAAAAGATAGTTAAAAATATTTTTTCATATTTATTAAAATTATCAGTAAAAATATGTTTTACACTATTGAGACGACTTAAAATATAGGCAAAAGTTACTATCACACTCATGCTTTTGAAAAGGGTAAATAATAATCCTAAAATTCTGCTGTTATACATAATACCTCCTTTAAAAGTCTTAGTCCACTTCTAAATTAATAATACTACAATAGATTTATTTATTCAAATAATGATTTATTGTGTTTTAATTCACTTGTACCAGGTACCATAAAACGATTTAGGTACCTGGTACCTAACCTTGATTGCTATTATTTAACTGAATTGATATACTAAAAGATATAGAATAAAATATATGTTATCAACAGAGAAAAAGAATATCAATTAATTTAAATACGGGAGAGAACAGTAGTGCTCAAAATAGTAATTATCATAAATGATGTAATAGAAAAAAATAAAATAAAATCTCATCTTAATCGAGCTAAAAGAAAAATAACAGATTTTGATTTTGAGCTGGTTAAAGAATTTGATGATAGCCGTCAGGCGGTTAATTTTCTTTACCAGAATTTGGATATAGATATAATAATAGTAGAAAATGCTATAGGAAAAGTGTTTTCTGGACTTAATTTAGTAATGCTGGCAGAAAAAGAGTTCCCCGGGACAAGTTTAATACTTCTCAATGAGCCGGGCACTGAGCTTGAACTTGATTTTAGAAATGTCAGTAATCTGACTGCTATTTTAAATAAAAGGGAAAGTTATTCTACTTTCAGTAATCTGTTATTATTAACTTTTTTAAAACAGAAACATAAAAATGAAGAATCCAGAAAAAAAGAAAAAAAGTTGAATGATTATCGGACAATTATTGATCATACACATGATGCAATCTTTTTGCTGGAAGTGGATTGTGACGAAAATTTTTATTATAAGCGAATTAATGGTACTCATCAGCGTTTAACTGCACTAAACAATGAGGAGATTCAGGGGAAGAGGACCGCAGAAATTTTTGGAGAAGAGGTTGCAGAAGAATTAGAGGAAAACTACCGCAGATGTTTAAGAAAAAAAGGGCGAATTAACTATACTGAAAAATTGAAATTTCCGGCCGGTCAAAAATACTGGCAGACAACATTATATCCGGTTGTCCGAAATGGAAGAGTAGAAGAAATTGTTGGAGCTTCCTATGATATAACAGATATGGAGGCCAAACAGCAGAGATTGGATTATATTAAAAGACACGATAGACTGACCGGGCTTTACAATAAAGAATATTTTAATCAATTATTCACTGAACTTAATCAGAATCAAAAGGATGATCTGGCTTTGATTCTGCTCAATGTTGAAAACTTCCATCTGGTGAATAAGTTTTTTAGTTATCAAAAAGGTGACCAGATTTTAAAAGAAATTGCTTCGATCCTGGTTCGAATTTCGGATAATAATAAAATTGCAGCCCATTTATGTGCAGATCATTTTGCTGTGATTTTAAAAAATCAGAGTAGTTTAGAAGTGGAAAAAACACTTAATTTTATTAAAAAAGAAGTGGCGCAGATTAATATTCAGGGGATCTACATTGATACTGCTGCAGTTTTTTTGCATAAAATTAATGATAAAATAAGTGCTCATGATTTTTTTAATGATGGGGTTTCAAAAATAAATTTTCATAGATATAAAGCAAGTAAAGATAGTAATTTCTACTGCTCATTAATGAAGTATCTCGAGGAAAACAATTATAAAGAATTAAGGCGGTATAAACAACTTATTAAAATCACAAAAAAAGCTGCCGCTTATTTTGAATTAAATAAAAAAGAAAAAAGAAAACTGCTGCTGCTGGCCAGACATCATGATCTGGGTAAATTAGCTCTGGACAAAAATATTGTAAAAAAAGGAGAAAATTTAACAGCAGAAGAGTGGCATGAATATCAAAAGCATGTGTTGATTTCTGCTAATTTTGCTGCCTATTATCATGATCTGTTTGGAGTCTGTGATCTGATTTATTTACAGCATGAACATTTTGATGGAAGCGGCTGGCCGGAAGGTCTAAAAGGAGAGAAGATTCCATATTTAAGCAGGTTGTTTGCAGTAATTAATTTTTACAGCAAGTTAAAATCAAATTTATATTTTCCTTTTTCCAAAAATAAGTATTATTTTGGTGCACTGGAGGAAAAAGAAATAGTTAGAGAATTCAATCACTATCGGGGAAAAGTTTTTGACCCGCAAATTGTGGATAAATTTTTATCTTTTCTGAAATCTTAAAGTTAAGTGGATAAGTAGGTTTAGATGGATAGTTATCCACAAGTTACTAACAAAACAGGTGTTTTATCCACAGTTGTTAACAATTAATCAACAAAAATTGTGGATTAAAACCTGTAGTTATCAACAAGTTATCCACAAAATGTGGATATCAAAAATGATTCTTAATTAAAATAGAATAAAATAATTACTTTTATAAGCAAAACTGCTAAAAAATAGATACTTTAATAAAGGAGGGGTCAAATGAGAAAATTTTCGCGAGTTAAGTCAAGTGAAATTGGGCATACACCCGGAACTTTACACGGGATTGAAAAAAAAGTAGATGCCGAAATTGAATTAATACAGTTTAATGAAGATTTTATTGAGAAAAAAACAGTGGAAGATTTTTCGTTAGAATTACTGGAAGAAGATTATGTCAATTGGATTAATATTACTGGAATTCATGATGTGGAATTGGTTAAAGAAGTGGGAAAATCGATTGATTTACATCCACTTACTTTAGAAGATATTACAAATACCCGCCAGCGGCCTAAAAAGGAAGAGTTTGATGATTACATTATAACAATTTTAGATATGCTGAGTTATCAGGGAGAATATATTCAGTCAGAACAGGTGAGTTTAATTTTGCTGGAAAACACTGTTATTACTTTTCAGGAAGCTCGAGGTGATGATTTTAATCCTGTTCGAATTAGGATTGAAGAAAATAAAGGACAGATCAGAAAAAAGAAAGCTGATTATTTATTTTATTCCTTACTGGATTCAATAGTAGATAATTATTTTCACATTCTAGAAAGAAACGAAGAAGTTTTAGAGGAACTGGATGATTTAGTTGTTGCTGCTAAAACAGGACCTGATACTTTAGAGATTATTCAGGATTTGAAACAGGAAATAGTTTTTTTGCGCAAGACTATCTGGCCTTTAAATACTATCTTTGGTAATCTTTATCGAGTAGAATCGCCATTAATAAAAAGAGAAACAGATTACTATTTAAGTGATGTTTATGATCATATTGGACAGCTGATGGATGAGATTGATGTCAGCCGGGATATGCTGTCAAGTATGCTGGATATCTATCTTTCCAATAAAAGCAACAAGATGAACGAAGTCATGCAGTTTTTAACAGTAATTTCTACAATTTTTATCCCCCTGACTTTTATTGCCGGAGTTTATGGTATGAATTTTAAATATATGCCGGAATTAGAACATGAGCTGGCCTATCCTGCTGTAATGTTTTTAATGCTGGTGATTGCTGTAATCCAATTAGTTTATTTTAAGAGGAAAAAATGGTTCTAGATCTTTTAGCAATTATTTCAGCAGCAGGTACAGGAGCAGTAACCGGCTATTTAACCAATAATCTGGCCTTAAAAATGATTTTCAAAGAGTACGGCCCACTTGGGGGAGTGGTAATTAAAACCAAAGATGAGTTTATTGACAGTATTTCTACTCTGGTAGAAAGAGATCTGATTAATCATCAGACATTAAAAGAGGAGTTTTCGCGACCGGAATTCAAGCAGAATTTCCACCAGAGTCTGGCTGACTTTTTGAATATTTATCTGGAACAGCGCAGTGGCAATTTTAAGCTGGGAGAACTTCCTGGCTGGAAAGAAAATTTTAAACTTCTAAGCTCAGCTGCAGCAGGAGCCGGAGTAGAGTTCCTGGCAGCAGGCAGTAAAGAATTAGAAAAGCAAGAGCTGAATCAATTAATTTCGGATTCCGGACAGCAAAAACTGCTGAAGGAAGTTTTTAGTAAAGTAATAAATAAAGCAGAAGCTGCAGAAAGCGTGGAAAATTTACTTCTCAGTTTTTATGAACAGCTGAAAGCTAAAAATTTATCTCAGCTTTTAAATAAAGAAAGTCAGCTGCAGCTGAAAAAGCTGGTTAAGGAGATTGCACAGTATTTTAGGAACAATTATCAGAATCTAGAAGTGTCTAAAAAAGAAGATTTTAAAACTGAGATGAGGCAGCTTTTTAATTTAGAAAAAATCAGTCAGAGTATATTAGCTGAAATTAAAAAACTTAAAATTTCCGATCTGATCAAAGACAGCAGTGAGCTGGAGAAAATTTTATTCAGTTCAGATCTGCATGATCTTTTAAAAGAAATACTTGTCAATTTGAAAATTGAACTGGATAATTCGGAATTGCTTGTAGATGATTTTTTTACAGAAGAACTGGAATCAGATTTAAAACAGGAGTTATCTAAGTTTATTTATACTGCAGAAACTGATTTGCTGAAATTTTTGGAGTCGGAAGAATCTGAGTTAAATAATCTGATTCTGGAGGCAGTTGAGGAAGAGATTGAAGCAAGTACAGGCTTTAAAGCAATGAGTCGGCAGGGAATTTACAGCAAATATCAGGAAAACATAGAGGAGTATGGTCTGCCGCTGACTCATCTTAAAGATTATTTAGCAGCAGAATTAAGTTCTGATGATCAAAAACTGGCTGCTGGGCTGACAGCACAAATTAAAGAAATTAGAATAAATAAAATTCTACCGAAAATTGATCTGGATAAAATTATAGAAAGTATGGGTAAAACAGTGCTGGAGTTTTATCAGCAGTATGAAGATCAAAAAATAATTGAAATTTTCTCAGAAGAAATTTTTGCCGAAGAAATGCTGACAGATAAAATTGTTGAGCTGATCTTTACTTCTCTCGAAAAAATTAGCAGTGATTTCGACTCAATTGAGATTTTGATAGATTATTTAATGGAGCTAAAACTGGAAGAGCTGCTCAGTCAGGAAAAAATTGCTCTAAAAAAGGATGAAATTGCCAGAGAAGTTTACCGACTGCTGTCAGAACAGAACTTTCTGGCAGCAGAGGGGGCAGCTTATCTTAATCAAAACTTCTTCAGACTTTTAAATAAAGAAGTTAATAATTCTGGACCTAAATTTAAAAATGGAATAGAAAACTATCTCACTCAGCTGCAGTTAGAGCTGAGTGATAAAGGAATTAAATCTTTATACAGTTTGTTTCAGGATGATCCGAATGCTGCTGCAGACTTAACTGAATCAATCACTGCCTTCTTTTATAATAATTTACCTCAGCTTCTGGAGGGTAAGGTAGCTCAGGCAGCATCTGCAAATTTACATCAACTTTCTGATCAGGAAGTTCAGACAGCTATCGAAGATTTTATGGGGCAGGAATTAAAACCGATTACTTATTTAGGAGCTCTCCTGGGAGCGGCTGCAGGGATTATCTTTTCGCTCAGTGGAGCCGAAACTGCAATTTTTAATGCCTCACCAGTCTGGGTTGATTATTTAAGTTCTGCTGTTTTATATGGTGGAGTGGGCTGGCTGACCAATGTTTTAGCAATCTGGATGATTTTTCATCCCTATCAGGAGAAAAATATTTTGGGAGCCAGAATCCCCTTTACACCGGGAGTTGTTGCCAAAAACAGAAGTCGTTTTGCTGATTCTATGGGTAAGTTTGTGGAAAAAGAACTGCTTAAAGCCAATTCAGCAGCAGAAATTATAGAAAATAATCGCTCCGAAATAAAGGGGAGAACACTGGAATATTTTGCAGCCAGTGATTATCAGCAGTTTTTTGAACTGCTGAGAGATAAAAATGAAATGCTGGCAGAGTCTTCCCTAAATAACATGGACCAGCTTTTATCGGAAGTGGAGGCAGCTGATTTTAAAGCTTTAGTTGGAGCTTTGGGGAAACAAATAAATAACTTACTGACTCAAAAAATGGACTCCCTTGATTTTAGAGCTGCAGTTGAAAAATATTTAAGTCAGGAAGAAAATTTTCTTTCAGAAGTGGAATCCCGGATTGTTTCTGGATTTAGTCTGGAACAGCTGTCAGTTTTTGTAAATGGTGAATATAAAATTAATCTAAACTCCAGTCAGCTGAAACAGCTTCTTAAAAATAAGGAATTTTATCCCTTCTTTAAATTCCTGGCACCACAGCTGCTGGATAGGGAATTAGAATTTGATTTAAAGAATTATTCTCTAAAATTATTGAAGCAGGATTCTGATTACTATCTGGATCAGTCTTTAAATCTGTTTTTTGAGCAGCAGGAGAATATTGCTCGTTTAATTAATTTCAAAAAAGACGAAATTATAGAAAATGAAAAGGAGAAAAAGGGAGGAGTGCTTAAAAATACTCTGATCTCCGGCGCTATTTATATGGCTGATCTGGATGAATTTGTGGATTCGGTGGTTAAGCGTGTTTTTAATAAATTTCAAAATGAATATTCTGTTGATCAAAGAGATAAATTAGCAGAACTTTATTTTAATTTGTTGGAAAAATTGGCATCTAAAGAGCTGTTTGCAGCGGAAAGTCTAAAGCTGAATCAGATATTAAAGAACTTTGTTAGTACTGATCAGGGTTCTGAGCTGTTAACCGAAGTGCTTTATCTAAGTGATCAGCCGCTGGCTGAGCTGACTGATTTAGTATTTAAAGAAGAAAAGCAGGAATTGCTGTCTCTCAATTTAGAAATAAGAGCTGAGGCAGTGGAAAAATTTATTAAGCAGCAGCTTAACCTGGAGCAAAAATTGAAAATTCTACTGTTGTTGAAAGACTTATTTACAGCAGAAAATATTAAAAAAGAGACTCTGCAGCTGCTGAAGACAGTTGATTTAAAAATAATTAACCAGGAATTAAAAAGCCTATTGCAAGAAATCCAGTTAATTGATCCAGATTTGTTTGATGCTGAAATATTTGCAGAAATTAAGTCAAATTTACTTTCATTATTAAAAACTGATGAGGTAAATAAGCTGTTTGTTAATACAGGTGCAGAGGAGATTACAAAGTTAGCTGAGACTCTGGAACAGGAAATGAATAGAGAAAGTCTGGAATATCTGCTGGCTTTATTTGTAGAAGCTGGTGTTGACAGCTTTAAGGCTAATTCGGAAGCTCTGCTTAAAAGTTTGGAGTTAAAAGAATTAACAGCTGCTGAAGTCAGGAAAATGAATCCGGCGGAAATAGAAGAAGTTTTTGATAGTTTTGCCGGCAAATATTTTGCTCACTTAAAACAGTACGGCTGGTTTGGCGGTATTTTTGGAGTGCTCCAGTTACTGCTGAGAAATATTATTTAAAAAATAGAAAGAGGTGATTTTTATGTGTTCGAGCAAAAGATTATTTTTGCTTTTTATAATACTAATACTGCTTCTGGCAGGATCTTTTTCTGCAGCTGCAGCTGAAGCCGCAGTGGCTGTAACAATTGTACCCCAGCTGGAGATGGTAGAAGCAATTGCAGGTGACAGGGTAGAGGCTGTAGAAATGATTCCCAGGGGCTTTAGTCCTTCTAATTATGCTCCCTCACCTGCAGAAATGCGGGCCTTTAATGAAGCGAGCATCTATTTTTCGATGGGAGTACCTGCAGATATGCAGAATATTTTGCCCCGGGCAGAAGAAATGTCAGGGCTTAAAGTTGTAAAATTATTTGAAAGAATTGAATCAAAATATCCTCACCGTTATTTTGGAGATAAAGAAAAAGCCGGGGAAGATGCTGAGGATGAGTATCAGGAGGATGAAAATGATGATCATGGACACAGTCATCAGGGAGGCAGAGATCCTCATATCTGGCTTTCTCCAGCCAGAGTTAGTCTGATGGTGGAAATAATGAGAGATGAGTTAATAGAAATCCTGCCCAAATATGAAGCGGAATTTAAAGAAAACGCAGAACAATATTTAGAAAAACTGACTGCTGTGGATCAGGAAAACCGGGAATTATTAGCGGAATATCAGGGCCAGGAAATTCTGGTTTATCATCCTTCATTTGGATATTTTACTGAACATTATGGTTTAGAAATGCTGGCAATAGAAAAAGAAGGTAAAGAGCCCGGTCCCCGTTATCTTCAGGAAATTATAAAGTATGCCCGGCAGCAGGGAATAAAAAATGTCTTTTATCAGGCAGAAATTGACAGCAGCAGGGCAAGAGCGGCTGCCGAAGAACTCGGTGGAGAAATTATACAGCTCAATCCCTTAGCTCCCAATTACCTCGATAACTTAAAAGTAATGGCAGAAAAAATAGCAGCTGTACTTGCGGAAAGAGATGATCAGTAGTGGCTTATGCAGTTGAATTGAAAGATGTTTCAGTTAAATATGGTAAAATACCTGCTTTAAGAGAAATTAGTATTCAGGTTGCAGAGGGTGCTTTTTTAGGAATTATTGGTCCTAATGGTGGAGGGAAGACCACACTTTTAAAAGTTATCCTGGGCTTAATTGAACCTGAGGCAGGAGAGGTCAAAGTTTTTGGAAATCCTCTCAGCCAGGCAGTTGATAAAATTGGATATGTGCCTCAGATCTCTAATTTTGATCGTGATTTTCCAATTAGTGTTCTGGATGTTGTCCTGACGGCCAGGCTGGGGGGCAGGGTCAGATTTTTTCATCAGTATAAAAAGGAAGATATAAATAAGGCTGAGGCAGTTTTAGATCAGCTAAACCTGCTCCAGCTTAAAGATAGACAGATCGGTAAACTTTCCGGAGGTCAGCTGCAGCGGGTTTTGATTGCCAGAGGACTGGCTGTCGAACCTGAGATTCTGCTTTTAGATGAGCCAACCGCAAATGTTGATGCCAGCTCTACCTCCCAAATTTACGAATTGTTAAAAAAATTAAATGAGGATAAAACAATTATTGTGGCAACCCATGATCTGGCTGCAGTTTCTTCTTATTTTGATACTCTGGCCTGTTTAAACGAAAAGCTTTATCATCATGGTGATAAATATCTGGACCAGGAGACAACAGAACAGGTTTTTGGCTGTCCGGTAGATTTAATTGCTCACGGCCATCCTCACCATGTATTTGCCCCTCATGGAGAGGAGGAAAATAATGATTAATGCAATTTTAAACTATCAATTTATGCAGAATGCTTTTTTTGCAGCAGTCCTGGCCAGTATTGCCTGTGGTTTAATTGGAACAATTATTGTTGAGAAAAAACTGGTAATGTTGAGTGGCGGAATTGCCCATACTTCCTTTGGCGGAATTGGACTGGGTTATCTTTTAAATATTGAACCAATTTATGGAGCTTTTGGTTTTGCAGTTGCAGCCTCACTGGCTATTGCCTCTATTCGTCGTAAAATCGGAACCGGTTCTGATACTCTGATTGGAATGTTCTGGTCTTTAGGAATGGCCCTGGGTGTCTTATTTATTGGTTTTACTCCGGGATATCCACCTGATATTTCTTCTTATTTATTTGGAGATATTTTAACAGTTCGCAGAATGGATGTCTGGCTGATGGCAGCTTTAACTATATTTATGATTTTAGCTATCAGCAGTCTTTTTAATTACTGGAAAGCCTATTTATTTGATGAGGAATTTTTGCGAGTTCTTGGTGTTAAGTCAAATCTTTTAGAAAATTTCTTATTTGTGATGATTGCTCTTGCAATAGTAATTTTAATTAGAGTTGTCGGGATAGTACTGGTCATTGCCCTGTTAACAGCACCTCCGGCAGCAGCTCGCTTGTATACAGATGACTTGAAAAAAATCATGGGGCTGGCTGTTATTTTTGGACTTATTTTTTCTTTCAGCGGCTTAACTTTTTCCTATTATTATGATCTGCCATCGGGAGCGGTGATTATTATTACAGCAGCTTTATTTTACTTTGGTTCTGTAGTGGCCAAAAAATAAAAATACCGCTAAATAAAAATACCGCTATACACTAAAATATTGCTAACTTATATTGACAAAGTTTTTTTAAATAACTATACTAGGGTCAGGTTGGGGATAATTATTTTGGTTTCTCAGCCTGATCTTAAAGAAGAAGGGAGAAGATTAAATGATTAAAGCAAAATTTTTGGCAATATTCTTTCTATTGGTGATTTTGTTGTCGAGTCCGGTTTTGATGGCGGAAGAAGCAGAGTATGGAGGAACACTTTATCTGAGTAATGATACTGACTGGGATACACTTGATCCAGCCTATGCCTCTGGATTTGATGCTGGAGAGATGGCTGTTAAATTTTATGATGGGCTGGTCAGATTTGATTTTTATTCAAATAAGGTAGTGCCCGCCCTGGCAGAATCCTGGGAGGTATCTGATAACAACCAGGTTTTTACTTTCAATTTGCGCAGCGGTGTAAAATTTCATGATGGGAGAGAATTTACTGCTCAGGATGTAAAGTATACTTTTGACAGACTTTATAATCCAGAAGTTGCATCACCTGGAACCTGGGTTTTCCCGATGATTAAAGGCACAGAAGCTGCCCTTGCTGGAGAAAGTGATGGCTTAAGTGGGGTTAGTGTTGTTGACGATTATACAGTACGTTTTGAACTGGACAAGCCTTTTGGATTGTTTTTGACTCACCTGACTCTTCCCTATGCTTTAATAGTTAATGAGGATCTAGCAGCAGAATATGGGGAGGATTTCAGCCAGCATCCTGTTGGAACAGGTCCCTTTAAATTTGTAGAATGGGAACATGATAATCAGTTAGTTATGGAAGCAAATGAAGATTACTGGGAAGGTAGACCTTATGTGGATCAGGTTGTCTATAGGGTCATTCCACAGCCGCTGACTGACATTGCTGAATTTGAAGCAGGTAATCTGGACCGAACTGTGATCCCTAATGAAGAAAGAGAGCGCTGGATAAATAATGAAGACTGGACAGATTATATAACCACTATAGCTGACCTTTCTACCTATTATCTTGCCTTAAATAGCGACTTTGAGCCGCTGGATAAACCGGAGGTCAGGGAAGCGATTGATTATGCTATCAACAGTGAGGCAATTACTCATTCGCTGTTTCCGCATTATGTAGCAGCTAATGATGCAATTCCAGAAGGTATGCCCGGCGGAACAGATATTGAAATTAAAGGTGATACAGAAAGAGCAAAAGAACTGCTTGCAGAGGCGGGTTATCCTGATGGATTTGATCTTGATATCTGGGTCAGCGACAGCAGCACCTCTGTTCGAATTGGAGGAGTTATCCAGGCACTGCTTGGCAGAGTAGGAATTAGGGTTAATCTCATTAAAAATGACTGGAGTGTTTTCTATAATACTGTTAAAAATGGTAATGCTCCTGCCTATTATTTATCCTGGTGGGCTGATTATGCAGATCCATATAATTTCCTGAATGCTCTTTATACAACAGATAGAATTCCCTTTAATAATGAAGAAATAAATTCTATTTTAGAAGAGATGGTGGTAACAACTGACAGTGAGGAAAGAATAGAATTATCAAAAGAGATAATTAGAATAGCAGAAGAAGTAGGGGATCCATATATTTATCTATATCATACAAGTACTTCTTATGTAAAACAGCCCTGGATAAAAGGAGATCTTTATCATCAAATGTACAGTGCAGATAAGCTGTTAACCTGGTGGATAGATCAGGATGTAAAGGCGGAATATCAGGACTAGTTAATTTGACCAGGCAATATAGATGGCTGTCCTCGTATCTCTTTTAGTAAGGGGGCAGCTATTTTAAATTTAAAGATGGAGGTGATTTGGTGCTGCAGTATATTATTCGCAGATTATTATTGATTATTCCGGTGCTGCTGGGAGTTTTGTTTTTGACCTTTGTTCTGATGTACTTAGTGCCAGGAGATCCTGTGCTGACAATGCTGGGGCAGCACGCTGAAGATGATATTATTCAGCGCCTGCGTTCGGAGCTTAATCTTGATGCTCCCTGGTACAGTCAATTTTTTAGTTATTTAACACGAACCTTAAAAGGTGACCTTGGTCGTTCTTACATATCTAGAGTGGAGGTTACTGAAGCTCTAAAACAGAAACTCCCCAATACCTTTAAACTCGCTCTGGCTGCAGTTATTGTTTCTACAATTATGGGAGTTACAATTGGTGTAATATCTGCAGTTTTTAAAAATACCTGGATTGATCACCTGGCAATGAGCTTTGCCTTATTTTTTATTTCGACACCAGTCTTCTGGTTTGGAATGCTTTTAATTTATTTATTTTCAATGACTCTCGGCTGGACTCCTGTTTCTGGAATGGGAGAAGGAGCTTTTAATATTAAACATTTAATTCTGCCTGCAGTTACCCTTGGCAGTAGATTTGCAGCTTTTTTAGCGCGTTATACCCGGTCTGTTATGTTAGAAGTTATCAGCCAGGATTATATCAGAACAGCCAGATCCAAGGGCTTAAAGGAAATTACTGTTATTTTGAAACACGGTTTGAGAAATGCTATGATACCGGTTGTAACTGTTGTCGGTCTGAACTTTGCTTCTTTATTAAATGGTTCAGTGTTAACTGAGACAATTTTCGCCTGGCCCGGCTTCGGACGATATTTAGTTAGTGCAATAAAAAAGAGGGATTTTCAGGTTATTGCCGGCTGTGTCTGGGTAGGTGCTTTAATTTTTGTTTTTGTTAATTTAATTGTGGATATTTTTTATGTAATGCTTGATCCACGGATTACTTACGATTGAGCTGGGGAGGTATTAAATGTTACGAACTGGGCAAGAAAATAGTAAAAAACGTTTAAGTAGAGGTTTATGGTTTGACAGCTGGAAGCGACTTAGAAAAAATAGAGCGGCTTTTTTGGGGTTAATTATGGTTTGCATTTTTATATTAGTTGCTATATTTGCTCCTCTGCTGGCTCCTTATGATCCAAATGAGATTAATTTGGGTGCTATTTTAAAAGCTCCTTCAGCTGATTACTGGCTGGGAACAGATTATTATGGTCGCGATTTATTGAGCAGAATAATCTATGGCTCCAGAATTTCAATTAGTGTGGGAGTTATTGTGCAGCTGGTTTCGATAACAATTGGAACCGTGATGGGCTCACTGGCCGGTTATTATGGTGGTAAAGTTGATATGATAATTATGAGGCTGGTTGATATTGTAATGAGTTTTCCAAGTTTACTGCTGACGATAGCAATTATGGTGGCCCTCGGGCCTGGGTTGATCAATGTTTTTCTGGCACTGGGGGCAGTCTGGTGGACCAGAACAGCCAGGATTATTAGAAGTGAATTTATGACACATCGGGAAAAAGAATATGTGGAAGCTGCAAAGGCTCTGGGGAACAATGATTTTGTGATTATCTATAAACATATACTTCCCAATTGTCTGGCTCCACTTATAATTACCTTTACCATGGGAGTTGCTTCTGCAATAATGGCAGAGGCTTCTTTGAGTTTTTTAGGTCTGGGGGCTCAGGAACCTACTCCAAGCTGGGGCTCAATAATTAATAATGGACTGCAGTATTTGAGAACCAAGCCCTGGTATTCTTTATTTCCGGGGCTTGCAATTGCCTACACTGTGCTGGCTTTTAACTTATTTGGAGATGGTTTAAGAGATGCACTTGATCCAAAAATGAAAAATCATTAATAATGAAGGGAGATTGTCGATGGAAAAAACCGAATTTATCAGACTGGCTCCAGCAGTAAAAAAAGAAATGCTTGATTATAAGTACTGGCTTGAAAATGATTCTGCAGCAGAGTTGATGTCAGCTGCAGATATAAAAAAATTTAATCAGCTTGCTTTTAAAAGAGCTAAAGCTCTGGAGAAGGAAAAATATTATTGTGATTTAAAGAAATTTCCTGAATATTTAAGTAGAGAAGAAATATATGAAAAAATATCCCTTTGTTCAAAAACAAATAAACTTTTAAATTCAGATTATTACAATTTAGAATTAAAGAAGATGTCAAGAGTCAAAAAAAATGAAATAATAAAAAGGCTTAATCTCGAAAAATTACAGAAAAATAAAGGCTCCAGCCAGAAGATTTATGCCGGAGTTTTAATTAAAAGGTCAAATTTAAGAGCTTATCCAGCTGCAGATTTTTATACTGCAAATATCAATTCTCAGAAACAGGACAGCTTTCAGCTAACAGCTTTGTCTCTGGGAACTCCGGTCTTAATTTTACATAAGAGTATTAATCAAAAATGGTTATTTATTCAGGCAAAACTTTTTCAGGGGTGGATTAAAACAGAAAATATTGCCTTTGCCGCGAGTAGAAATCAGGCCTTTAGTTATCTAGAAACTAAAGATTTTTTAATGGTTACAGGAAGCTGGGTTGAAACAGAAAGTTATTATTGTTCAGATAAATCTCAGAGACGACTTTTTCAGATGGGAGATAGAATAGCTCTCCTAAACGATTTTTGGCTGAGTAATTCAGCTTATAAGGAGAGGGAAGAACTTAAAGATGCGGAAGCAGCTTATCACATTGTGCTGCCGGCAAAGGACCGCAATTCCAGACTTTATTTCAGGAGAGGAATTATTGCTTTTAGCAGAGATTTAAAGCATGGCTTTTTAACTTACAGCAGAAAAAATCTGGTCAGGCAGGCTTTTAAAATGCTTGGTGAAAGATATGGCTGGGGAGGAATCTGGCAGAGAAGGGATTGTTCGCGCTTTGTAATGGATATTTATAGAACAGTAGGAATTGAGCTGCCCAGAGATACAGGTTTACCTCAGGAAAAAATTGCAGCAGGTCCTGATTTTAAATTGGCTGGCTCAAAAAAAGAACGGAAAAAAATTATAGCAGAGCTGGAAGCAGGTGATCTCCTTTATCTGGAGGGACACGTGATGATTTATCTGGGACGAAAAGATAAAAAAGATTATGTTATTCATGCTGCTGCTGGCTATGGGAAGCTAAAAAATGATAAACTGCAGAGTGTTGATGCCAGGGGAGTATTTATTATGGAGCTCGAGCAGCTTTTTAAAAATGGTGCCCAGACATATCTGGAGTCACTAAGGCTGGGTAGAAAATTATTATTATAATTTTTAAATTTAAATATTTAATTTTATTCAGGAGGAAATGAAATGAAAATTACTGATCTTAAATTATATAAGCTTAATGTGCCTTTAAAAAAAACTTTTAAAACCGCAGTCCGATCAGCTGATACTGCAGAAGAAGTTATAGTAATAATTGAAGGTGAAGCAGGTGTTAAGGGTTTTGGAGAAGCACCTTCGACTGCTGTGATAACAGGGGATACTTCAGCAAGTATAACCGCTCTAATCTCTGGCAAAATAAAAGATCTTCTTGTGGGAGAGGAGATAGAAAACTTAGAAAAACTTCATTATTTAATTGAAGCTTCAGCCGTAAATAACTACAGTGCTAAAGCAGCTGTAGAAATGGCTGTCTATGATTTATATGCCAGATCATATCAAATCCCGCTTTTCAGACTTTTAGGAGGTTACAGTAATCAGCTTTATACAGATTTGACTATTAGTGTTAACTCTCCTCAGGAGATGAAAAAAGATGCACTTCAGGCGCTGAGCGAAGGCTATAAAAGCTTAAAACTTAAGGTTGGAAAAAACAGCCAGCTTGATTTAAAAAGAATTAGAACTATTAGAGAGGCTGTAGGGCCTGATGTAGAAATTAGACTTGATGCCAACCAGGGTTGGGAAGCCAAAGAAGCTGTTCGGGTTATTAGAAAACTTGAAGCCGAAAATCTGGGAATAGAATTTGTTGAGCAGCCTGTTAAGGCTGCAGATATAAGAGGTTTAAAGTTTGTTCGGGAGAATGTTTTAACTCCAATTATGGCAGATGAGAGTTTATTTACAGCTGGAGACTGTATAGAACTCTTAGAAATGGGTGCCTGTGACTTGCTGAATATTAAATTGATGAAATGTGGAGGAATTTATAATGCTTTAAAAATTAATGCTCTGGCTGAAGCCTATGGAGTTGAGGTTATGCTGGGAAGTATGCTGGAAGCAAAAGTTTCTGTAACTGCAGCAGCTCATCTGGCAGCAGCGAAAAAGAATATCAGTCGGGTTGATCTTGATGCACCGGGACTCTTAAAAAAAGATCCGGTTCAGGGTGGAATTACCTTTTCCGGCCCGGAAATTATGATTTCTGAAAATCCAGGCCTGGATATCAAAAAGGTTGATGATTTAATTGAGCTGGAAAAATATAAATAATTTCTTTATTTCTGTGTTTAAAAAATCAGGTATGTTTAAGATAACTGGCAGTTAGAACAGGTGAGAAGTAAAAGTCTATTTGTTTTTTGGCTTTAAATAATGTAAAATTAAATTGTAAAAAAAATTGAATAGTTTTAAATAAGGGTTTCAGTCACTATTTTGGCGTTAATAGCGAAAATAACTGACTGAATTAAAACGGGAAAGAGGTGAAAAACCTCTGCGGTCCCGCCGCCGTAAGGTTTAAAGATAATCAAAATTGCCACTGGGAAACTGGGAAGGCTGATTATTAACTGAACTGAGCCGGAAGACCTGCCTTTATTTATAAACACCAGCAACTCACGGGTCATGAGGGGGTGTTAGAGCAGATTTTATTTAAGTTTGATTTATTTAACTGCTGGCAGCAGTAATTTTTTTAAAAGCCTTTAGCTAAATTGGAGGAGACTGCAGCTTATTCTGGCTTAAGTATAACGAGCTGATTTTAAATAAAATTCTGACAACTAACTTTAATTATTATTCCCTTTCGTGAGCAGCAAGCGAAGGGGATTTTTTATTGCTCATTTTATTAGCAGTTTTTCTAAATTCTATTTTTTAAAGCAGGATTATTTAAATGAATCGAGAAATAAGTTAGCATAAGCAAACATTAGTTCGAAAACAGGAGGTAGGAAATGACTTTAGATTATGTAAAAAAAAGAGATGGTAAAAAAGTTGAATTTAAAGCAGAAAAGATCAAAAGCGCGGTAGCAAGAGCCGCTGAGGCAGTTGACCAGGAAAATGATGAGGTGGCAGAAGAAATAACAGCTGAGGTTTTATCTTATCTGAAAATCTTTTTTAAAAATGGTGGAACTGTAGAGGTTGAACAGATTCAGGACTTAGTCGAGAAAGTTTTAATTGAAAAAGGATATGCCGAAATTGCAAAGGCTTATATTCTCTATCGGGAACAGCACAGCAAACTTCGGGATAGCAAAAAATTATTTGCAGATGCGGTTAACATTATGGACGATTATTTAGACCGCAGTGACTGGAAGGTAAATGAAAACTCCAATATGAGTTATTCGCTCCAGGGCTTAAATAATTATATTGCCTCTGAGGTTACAGGTCAATACTGGCTGCAGGAAATTTATCCGGAAGAAACTGCCAAACTGCACAGCAGTGGTGATTTACATATTCATGATCTGGGTAACTTGAGTGTTTACTGCTGTGGGTGGGATTTAGAGGAGTTACTGCGGACTGGTTTTAGAGGAGTTCCAACCAAAATTGAAAGTGCTCCCCCAAAACATTTAAAGACAGCACTTGGACAAATTGTAAATTTCATGTATACATTACAGGGAGAGGCTTCAGGCGCAATGGCTTTTTCCAATTTTGACACCTATCTGGCACCATTTATTGCCTATGATAACCTAGATTACGAAGAAGTTAAGCAGGCAGTGCAGGAATTTTTATTTAATATGAATGTGCCGACCCGAGTTGGATTTCAGAGTCCTTTTACAAATATCACCATGGACCTCGAGATTCCCAATTATTTAAAAGATCAGGCGGTTATAATTGGTGGCCAGTATCAGGAAAAATGCTATGGAGAATTTCAGCAGGAGATGGATATGCTTAACCAAGCCTTTGCTGAATTGATGATGGAGGGTGATGCCAAGGGCAGAATGTTTTCTTTTCCGATTCCTACTTACAACATAACTGAGGACTTTGAGTGGGAAAATGAAAAACTGGATCCGGTCTGGGAAATGACAGCAAAATTCGGGATACCATATTTTTGTTTGAGTGAAGATACATTTATCATAACTGATAAAGGATCCAAACAATTAAAAAATATTAATATCAGTAAAGATAAAGTTTTAGGTGATGATGGTAATTTTTATAGCATAACTAATTTATTTAAAAATAATCATAAAGAATATATTAAAATAATTACAGAAAAACAACAGAAAATTGAATGTTCTAAGAATCATAAATTTCCTACAGATAATGGTTTAAAAAAGGCTGAAGACTTAACACTTAATGATAAATTGCAGGAATATGGTAAACAAATTGTTTTTGAAAATGGGTTTATACTATCATATGAGAATCATCATCTTTTTGATATAATTGATAAATCAGGAAAAAAGATAAGATTTGAAAAATTAAATAAAAATGAAATTGATGATTTTTATTGTTTAAGAATTAGAAATAGAGAAAGGAAAATAATTAAAAAATTTAATTATGAACCCAATAGATTTCAAACTACATTGAAAGATATAAGGATACCTCAAAAACTAGATAAAGACATATTTGAAATGGTTGGTCAATTGTTAGGAGATGGCTATTTATCAAAGACTAAAAACTCTATTCGTTTAACCAGTAATGATAGTGAAATTATAGATTTTTTTGTAAAGACTATCAATGATAAATTTGATTTAGATAGTTCAATTTCAAAAGCTGGAAGCAGTAAGACTTGTCTGGATGTAACTGTAAATTCAAAAATTTTAAAAGAATTTTTGAAACATATAGGATTAAAATTTGGAAGAGGAGATGAAAAAGAAATACCCCAAATTATATATAAAAGAAATGATGAAGAAATTGGAGCATTATTAAGAGGACTATTTGATACTGATGGATCTATTTCAATAAATAATAGTGGGAATCCTATTATTACTCTTACTCTTAAAAATAGAAAGTTATTACAACAGGTATTAGAACTTTTAATGTTTCTTGGAATAGCAGCATATTATAAGTCTTCAAGGAAAAAGTATGGGGAGATTAGAATTCATGGAGAAAAAAATATAAAAATTTTTAAAGATAAAATTGGATTTTCAATAACAAGAAAAGCCTGCAGGTTAATAGCAAAAGATAGCAACAAACCTAATTTAGGAAATAAGATCATAACAAAAAAACAGTCATTAAACGAATTTGGTAAAGACTTCCGTCAATATAAGGAGAAGGATATATTTAGAGTAAAAAAAGATACAGATGGAATATATTTATTTGTAAATAAAATTAAAGAAACAAATAATTATGTAGAAATAAAAAGTTTAACAAATATAAAAAAAGAAATATCAACTGTTGACATTCATGTTAATAGTAAAAATCATTTATTTACATTAAAAAATAATGTGGTTGTTCATAATTCCAATTTCGTCAATTCGGATATGGATCCTGAAGATGCAAGGAGTATGTGCTGTCGGTTGCGTCTTAATAACAAAGAGCTCCGCAAAAGAGGAGGAGGCTTATTTGGGGCTAACCCGATGACAGGCAGCATAGGCGTGGTAACTTTAAACATGCCCCGGATCGGTTATCAGGCTCAGACTAAAGAAGAATTTATGGAGAGGGTCTATTATCTGATGGATCAGGCAAAAGAAAGTTTAGAAGTTAAGCGCAAAGTTTTGGAAACCCTAACTGAGCAGGGATTATATCCTTACGCAAAATTTTATTTAAGAGATATTAAAAAGCGCTTTGATCAGTACTGGAAAAATCACTTTAATACAATTGGTCTCAACGGAATGAATGAGGCTCTCCTCAATTTTATGGGTAAGGATATTTCAACTCCAGAAGGCCAGCAGTTTTCTAAAGAAGTAATGGAAAAGATGAGAGAGCTCCTGCAGCAGTATCAGGAAGAAACAGATAATCTGTATAATCTGGAAGCAACTCCGGCTGAAAGTACAGCCTATCGTTTTGCCCGCCTGGACAGAGAAAAGTTTGGTAATCAGATAATTGCTGCCAATCAGGAGCGGGTAGTAAAAGAAGATGCAGATCCCTATTATACTAATTCAACTCAGCTGCCGGTGGGCTTAACTAATGATATATTTACAGCTTTAGAGCTGCAGGATGAACTTCAGTCACTTTATACTGGGGGTACGGTACTTCATGGATTTCTGGGAGAAAAAATAGACTCCATTAAAGCCACTAAAAAGCTGGTTAAAAGAATTGCTGAAAATTTTAAACTTCCTTATTATACCCTGACTCCATCCTTCAGCATCTGTCCGGTTCACGGTTATCTGCTGGGAGAGCATCAGTACTGCCCTAAATGTGAAGCAGAATCAGAAGTTAAAAAAAATAATAAAGAAAAAATTAAAGCAGAAAGTGGTGTCAATTAGATGCGGCTGGCAGGACTGCAGAAAACTTCGGTTATTGATTTTCCGGACCAGATATCAGCTGTTGTTTTTACTCAGGGCTGTAATTTTCAATGTCCTTATTGTCACAACAGGCAGCTGATTCCATTCAACCTGTCAGAGGGCAAAGAATTGATGCCGGAATCATATTTTTTCGGTTTTCTGGAGCAGCGGCAAAATCTTTTGGATGGAGTTACAATTACGGGAGGGGAGCCGCTGCTGCAGTCTGATTTAAAAGATTTTATGCTTAAAATAAAAGAAGAGCATGGGTTGCTGCTCAAACTGGATACTAACGGCAGCAATTTTGAGAAGCTGCAGAAGTTGATTGAGGCAGATTTAATAGATTATCTGGCAGTTGACATCAAATTTAGCTGGGCCAGTTATGAACAGCTGGCTCCAGCCGGCTTGATTTCAGATATCAAAAGTTCAGTTGAAATGATAATCAAATCTGATTTAAATTATGAGTTCAGGACTACAGTTGTTCCAGGACTGCATAATCAAGAAGAGATAAAAAAGATTGCTCAGCAAATTAAAGGTGCAGAAAAATATTATATTCAAAATTTCAGGCCGGTAAATACTCTCGCTCCCGGGTTGCGAGATCAGCGCTCTTTTGCACCTTCAGAACTGGAACAATTCAAGTTAGCTGCAGAAAAATATCTTAAAAATGTTCAAATAAGAGACTAATTATATAGCTGGCACTGCTGCCGGCAGCTGTCTATTTTCAGTGTGGAAAAGAAGGCAGCAAAATCATAATAAGTTAGGGAGGTTTAAAAATGGCTAAAAAACAAAAGTGTGAAATTTATTCGCGAGTTGTTGGTTATCTGTCACCAGTTTCTGAATGGAATAAAGGAAAAAAAGAAGAATTTAAAGACCGCAGGACTTTTAAATATGATGAAGAATAGATTGAATAAAATATTTAGACTTATAAATTTGTCTAATTATAACTATCAACTATTGCCGAGGAACTATCATAATGATAGTTCCTTTATTTTTTTCCTAATTTGCAGGAACTTGTAAATAAAGAGAGAAATCAATTAAGTGTAGGTAATTTTTTAAATACTTAAATAATTTTTAAAAGATAAAGACTATTTGGTGGAAGGGTGTAAAAATTGCAGGTAGAAACAATACAAGGTCAGAGTTCAAATGAGCTAGTAAATTTTTTCAAAAAAATTAAAGATTCACCTGCTCAGGTAGTACAGATTTTTTCAGCTAAATCTGAAACGGTGAATAAGAAAATAATATCTGCCTTTAATCGCTATTTACCCCTATCCACTTTAATTGGGGTCAGTGCAGAAGAGATAATTTTTGGTAATGAAGTTAACCTGAATACAATAACTGCAGCAGCACTGCTCTTTGAAAAAAGTAGTTTTAAACTGCTGAAAAGTGAGTTGAGCAGCCGGGAAAATGCCCAAAAAATAATGGAAGCAGTAGAAGCTGATACTAAAGCAATAATAATTTTTTCTGATAAAAAATATACAAATGGAGATCAACTAGTCGAAGAACTTAATAAACTGGAGACTATACCTGTAATTGCAGGCGGTCAGGCCAACCCGGGTGGAGAAAATGAGCAGTGCTATCTTTTTGATAAAAATGGAATAATCAAAAAAGGCAGTCTGGCTCTGATTCTTAACGGCAGCCAGCTGAAAGCTAAATGGAATTACAGTATGGGCTGGGACAGTATTAGTAGAGAAATGGAAATTACAAAGGCTGAAAACCAGGTAGTATATGAGCTTGATGGCAGGAATATTTTTCAGGTTTATTCCGAATTTTTAGGAGAGGATATTAAGGATAAGTTACCTACTGCAGCTGCAGCAGAATTTCCGCTGCTTTTAAATAGAGGCTTTCAAAATGCACGTTCTGCAACTGAGGTTGTGGGGGATGGTATTAAGTTTTCGGGTGAGTTAAAGACTGGTGATCAGGTTAAAATTTCTTACGGCAGTTTAAATAAAATCCTTTCTAATTCAATGCGGCTGCAGAAAAATCTTGATTTTTATCCTGAGTTTTCATTTGTTTATTCCTGTACCGGGAGAAACCGATATTTAAAATCACTTAATTCCAGTTTGAGTGAAGAAATTAAAGTTATTCCTGCTCCCAAGGCAGGTTTTTGTTCGGGTGGAGAGTATGGAATTATAGATAATAGATTTGAGTATTTAAATATTACAACTACTGTTCTGTATTTAAGCGAAAAGAATGAGGTTGTACATCAGAAAATAGAATTTGATACAGAAAAACCGGATGTAAAAACTGAGCATCTTTTTTACTTATCCAAAAAAGTAGTTTCCGAGCTGGAAATGATTAATAATAAAATGAGGAAAGCCAATCGGGCAACCGGTAATCATAAGGTTGAGGAAACTGCTGCTATCCTTTTTAAAATGATTTTTGAGGAGCAGGATTATAGTGGTGGAATAATAATTGAGGAAGCCGAAAATTTAATTAAAATTTATCTGGATGATAATCTGGGAGCTGAAGCCTATGATGCATTTAAAGAATTCTGGCAGGAGCGGCCGACAAAGATTATCAGCAAAAAAGATGTTCTGGGTTTTGAAAATGCATTTTTAATTCCCCTGGCTGAAGAAGTAGAAGCTCTAATGATAATTTTAAGTAATGAAGTAGATCTTTATGACATTAAAAAAAATCATCTTTTTATAGAGCAGATTCCGAATTACCTAAAAAAAGCAATTTTATATGAAAGTCTGGAGCGAAACTTAGCCAGCCTCTCAACTCTGGAGCAAACTTCTGACTTTCTTTATTCAACTCTGGACTTAGATCTGCTTTATGAGCGCATACTTGATATAATAGTGGGGACAATGGGGATGTCAGCTGCAGTAATTTTTAAACAGGAAGATAACAAGTTAAAGATGATGAAAAATATTAATGTAGAGGCAAAAAGTGAATTATTTTTCTACTTAAAAGGTCACTATAAAGATATTGCAGCCTCAGAACAAATATTGATAGAAAATGAGGTTGATGTTTTTGAAAATATTGAGACTTTAATTGCCATCCCCATTAATTTAAATGATTACCAGGGAATTCTTTATGCAATGCAGTCCAAATACCAGCAGTTAATTAATGAAGATCAGAAAAAGTTTATCAGAACTCTGGCCAATCAGATTCGGGTCAGCATTCGAAATGCTTTAAACCATCATAAGGTAAAAAGGTTATCGGTTACTGACGGCCTGACCAATCTTTATAATCATTCCTATTTCCATAAGCAGCTGCAGCAGAAAGATGGAGAAAAATATTCAGTTGCCATAATGGATATTGATAACTTTAAAGATTTTAATGATCAGTACGGTCACCAGGCTGGAGATCAGGTTTTAAGAGAATTATCAGAAGTTTTACAGTCAGAAATCAGAGAAAATGATATTGTCGCCCGTTATGGTGGGGAAGAATTTGTAATTTATTTTAAAGTAGTTGATCAGAGCATTTTATCCAGAGTAATCAGCCGTTTAATGAATAAAATACGAGATCTGGAAGTTGATTTTGAAGGTGAAAAATTAAAAATAACTGTTTCGATAGGAGTGGCGGTTAATGGGGAAGGGAAATATTCTGCTGAGCGATTAATTAAACAGGCAGATACAGCCCTTTATATTGCCAAAGGTGCAGGCAGAGATATGGTTAAGTTCTATAGAGACCTGGAATAAAATATTTTGAATTTGAAATAAATTGTCAAAAATAAACCCTTGAAATGGTTTTTTTCTTATGGTATAATCACTATCGATGGGTGGAGTTTTAACTGAACGAACCCCAAATATAGAATTATTCCTAGGGGGAATGAATTAATTATGATTTACACAGGTAAAGTAAAATGGTTTGACGCGAAAAAAGGTTATGGTTTTATTGAAAGAGAAGATGGCGACGATGTATTTGTACACTTCTCAGCTATTGAGGACGAAGGTTTCAAGACACTTGAAGACGACCAGGAAGTAGAATTCGAAATCGTTGAAGGCGACCGCGGTCCACAAGCTGAAAACGTTGTGAAGTTATAGAGTTTAAAACTGTATAAACTGAGACAACTTACCCCGTCCAGGGTTCTGGGCGGGGTTTTAATTTTTATGAACGTTTATGAATGTTTTTGTTCATTTATGTTCGCGCACCGTGAACCTGTCAGATTATGTCGAAATCTCCTGTAGAGGGGATTTTTTATTTTATCAATTGAAATTAATGTAAAAATGCTTCAATTTATGATAAAATAATTAATAAGCAGAAGTTTTTACTTAAAATTATTAGACAATTCAAACATAGGGTATTTGAGCTAATTACTATTCTTGAGGAGGATTAACATTGGAGAATCCTGTTATTTTACAGACTTTTTACTGGGAGATGAATACCGGCAAATATGCAGAAGAATATCCGGAAGAGGTAAATTTATGGCAGCTGCTGGCTGAGCAGGCAGAAGAGATTGCAGAGTCAGGTTTTGATTTGCTCTGGTTTCCTCCTGCAAATAAAGGAGCTGCTGGTGTTGATGATGTTGGTTATGGCACCTATGATCTCTGGGATCTGGGAGAATTTGAGCAAAAAGGGGCTAAAAGAACAAAATATGGAACTAGAGAAGAGCTGCAGCAGGCTGTAGATGAGCTGCATAAATATGATTTAAAATTATTATATGATGCAGTTTTGGATCACCGAATGGGTGCTGATGAAAAAGAAAAAGTAAAATTAAAAGATGGTTCTGAGGCAGAAGTCTGGACAAAATTTAATTTTCCAGGTCGGGATAATAAATACAGTTCTTTAAAGTTAGACTGGAATTGCTTTGATGGAACAGACTGGAATGAATTGACTCAAGAGGCAGGGGAGATGCTTTTTAATACAAAAGAATGGGATAATTCTTTTGCTGATGACTATCTGATGGGGGCTAATTTGGATTATCAAAACCAGGCTGTACGAGAAGATACTATCAACTGGGGTAAATGGATAATTAATGAAATAGGATTCGATGGTTTTCGCTTTGATGCCAGCAAACATGTAGATAACTCCATGATTTATGATTTTATAGAAAAGACAGATCAGTCTTCAGAGAAAGAATTATTTTATATTGGAGAAGCCTGGATTAATGATGTTGATACTTTAGTTGACTATTTAGAGGCAATTGATCATCCGAAATTACATGTTTTTGATTTTCCTTTAAGAGAAAGATTTATAGAGCTGATGCATGGAAATTTAGATCTGCGCTGGATGGGAGAAAAAGGTCTGGTTAACAGAAAGGGTTATCAACATCGGGCTATAACATTTATTGAAAATCATGATACAGAAAGAGATGAAGAAAGTGAATATCCTACAGAAGCTGTTGCTCAAAGAAAGCTGCAGGCATACTGCTATATTTTAATGCGTAAAGATGGAGTGCCCAAAGTGTTCTGGAAGGATTATCATCATTTTGGCTTAAAAAAGGTAATTGACAACTTAATTGAAGCCCGCAAAAAATTTGCCTATGGGGAAGCTTATGAGAGTGAGTCTAATGATGAAAATACTTATTCTTATATTCGCAGTGGTGATCAGGATCATCCCGGCAGTGGACTGGTAATGATGATTACCAAACATGAAAATGGAAAAATTATAGAAAAAACGGTTAACTCAGGTAAGGCAGATACAGAGTATTATGATTATACAGGCAATATTGAAGAAAAAGTTAAAACTGATGGTAAGGCAAATGGGCAATTTAAAGTAAAAGGTACAGCAGAAAAAGGCTATTCTGTCTGGGTTCCGGTGAAGTCTTAATTATGCTGACAGCAGTTGTTCTGGCGGCCGGAGAGGCAAAAAGAATGGGTGAATTAAAGCAGCTTCTGGACTGGGAAGAGGAGAATACTATACTTGGTAAAACTATTGATAATCTGCTGGCAGCAGAAATTGTGGATGAGGAGCTGAAAGTTGTAGTTGGTGCTGAAAAGGAAAAAGTCAAAAAGTATTTGCTGAGAAAATACAGGAATGAGTTGAAAAATGGAATTCTTAAAATTGTGGAAAATGATGATTATCAAAAAGGGATGATGTCTTCAGTTAAAAAGGCACTAACCCAGCTGCCAGCAGAAAATCAATATCTGCTTTTTACCCTGGCAGATAAGCCATTTATTGGGCCTGAGATATACAGTGAATTTTATCAAAAATGTTTAGAACTTGAAGCAGAAATTTTTCTACCTGAGTACCAGGGACAAAAAGGCCACCCGGTACTCATAAAAAATAAATTTAGAAAAATTGTTTTAAAACTTGAAGGTGAAGCTGGACTGCGTAATTTGTTTGATCTAGTACCAGAAAAAATTTATCGTTATCCCTCTGACTATCAAGAAATTACTGTTGACCTGGATTTTAAAGAACTATATCAAAAATACAGAAGTAATAATTTTAAACTAAAAACCAATTAGGAGTTACAATAGATCAGCAAATTTTCAATCCTGATAGAGATTGATATCTATCGGAAAGGAGAAAAAATGCGCTTAAATTATAAATTGTGGCTGGAAGAAGATGAGCGTCTTTTTGGAGATGGCCCCTGTCAAATTTTAGAACTGGTTGATCAGTTAGGATCATTAAGACAGGCTGCAGCAGAAATAAATATGTCCTACAGTCAGGCCTGGAAGCTGATTAAAAAATTAGAAAAAAGACTTGGTTTTAAATTGTTGGATAAAAAAGTAGGCGGCAGCAGTGGTGGGGGTTCAGAACTGACAGTTAAAGGTCGAATTTTAACTGAAGAGTTTTCTAAATTTAGAAAAGAGGCTGTTGAGTGTCTTTCAAAGTTAGAAAATGAGTATTTTGATCAGGAATTTAAGCAGAAGTTAGGAAAATAATTGACCTGGTGGATACAGAAATAATCAGCTTTTGATGCAGGAAAAAGACTACCTATTGGAGAAAATAATAAAAAAGTGAGTAAAAATAACCTCATGATTTAGAACTACTGATCATTATTAAAACAACTAGTGCTTTAAACTTTCGTAACGAAAGGACGTGGTAGAAATGGAAGATTTCTTTAAAAAAGTTTTTGACGAATTACAGGGGAATAAAAAAATACTGACAGCAGTCTTAACTGGTATTGATAGTGAAGAAATATCGCAAAATTTGCTGGGAGAGATGTTTTTATTTGATGAGGAGGGAATAATTAAGTTTTCTTCTGATCAGCTGGAAAATGAGCTGGAGAAGTTCTTTTTAAATACAGATTTGAAAAATAAGATTCTGGAACTGGGAGAAAAAAAGAATATAGATTCTCAGCTGAAAGAAATTAATTTAGATCAGGATAATAAACTGGAGATTTTTCTGGAGCCTGTAGTTGATCAACCACATTTGACAGTATTTGGAGCCGGCCACATTGCTGAGCCGCTGGTTAAAATTTGCAGCCTTTTAGATTTTAGAATTACAGTTGTCGATGATCGAGAAGAGTTTTTAAATTATGATAGATTTCCTACAGCCGATCAGCTGCTGCTTTTGGATTACAGTGATTATTTTGCCAGTGCTAAAATTAAAGAAAACGATTATCTAGTGATTGTTACCAGAGGCCATCAGCATGATTATCAGGTCCTGAAAAATGTAATTAATTCTGAAGCATCCTACCTGGGTATGATTGGCAGTTCTCGCAAAATCAAAACTGTTTACGATCAGCTGCGAGACGATGGTATAACCGAGGGAAAACTGGATGCAGTCCACGCTCCAATAGGTCTGGACATCGGTAGTGAAACACCGGCAGAGATAGCTGTGGCGATTGCAGCAGAGATTATTGCTGTTAGGAGGGATAAGTAGTGAAGAAAGAAATCCTAAAAGAAATCATTAAACTAAAAAAAGAGAATCTTAAACTGGCCAGAGCCTTTATAATTCAGGCCAAAAGTTCTTCGCCACGCAATACCGGAACCGAAATGATAATTACCGAAGCCGGGGAAATTTTCGGCAGTATTGGCGGCGGTCAGGACGAAAAAAAGGTAATAGAAAAAGCTCTGGAGTTAATAGAAAAAGGAAAATCGGAAAAGTTGAAACTTACTTTAACCCGTAAAGAAGCAGCAGAAATCGGATGGGTCTGTGGTGGACAGATAGATATTTTCATCCAGACAATTTCCTAATTAGGCTCAGGATGTTATAAAAATTAAAATTGACAATTTTACTAAAGATTGATATAATTTCTCATATAAAATGTCCATCTAAAAATTTTAGAAGTAGTGGATATTCAAAAATATAGATTTGGATGGAGGAAAAATATGTATCCAAAAATTTTAATTATATCTTTTAAAATTCCCACAGAAAAAATGGGAGAACAGTATAAACTTGAGGGAGTAGATTTTTCACTGATAACTCAGGATTACTCTGAATCATTGAGTATGGCAGGTGCTATACCTCTAATTATGCCCTATCTTGAGTCAAGAAGAGAAGATGATCAGTATATTAAGGAATTTCTTGCTGAGGCTGATGGTGTTGTTTTACCTGGAGGAAGTGATATTGATCCGGCTTTATATAATTCGTATCCTCAAAAATATCTGGGGAATATTTCGCCTAAGCGTGATCTCTGGGAGCTTAAAATTCTGCAGATGGCAATGGAAATGAAAAAACCTATTTTAGGGATTTGCCGGGGTTTTCAGCTGATAAATATTCATTATGGTGGTTCTTTAAAGGTTGATGTCTGTGGAAACAATGCTGACAGTAAGATACCGCATATGGCTCTAATGGTGCCCAAGTATTATAAAACTCACCAGGTTGATATTCAGGAAAATACTCGCCTGGCTAAAATTTTCGCTGGTGATGAAGTTGCGGTAAACTCTTATCACCATCAGGCAGTTAATAAAGTTGGTGAAGGTTTAAAAGTATCTGCGGTGGCTCCAGATGGTTTTGTAGAAGGAGTCGAAGATCCTAATTATCCTTATCTTGTAGGTGTCCAGTGGCATCCAGAGATGATGGCCGCTAAAGATCCGATTCAGTTAAAATTATTTAAAGATTTTGTGGAATTTGTTGGTCAGGCTAGAAAATAAGAAAATTATAATATATTATACGGGAGGAAGTATAATGAAAAATAAATTTTTAGTTTTATTATTGGTTTCTTTATTTATGGTTTCGATGTTTTCTGCTGCTCAGGCACAGGAAAAGGTGACCGAAGAGTTTGTAATGGGGATAGAGGATGAGGTGAGTAATCTTGATCCCGGGGAGACTACTATTTCTGTTAATGAAAGAGTAGCCTCATTAATTTTTGATGGTTTAGTGAGATATGGTAAGTCAAATAAGATTGTTCCAGGAATTGCTAAAGACTGGACGATTTCTGAGAATGAAATGGAATATACATTTAAGTTAAGAGAAGGTGTATTGTTCCATAATGGTCAGGAATTGACGGCTGAAGATGTAGAATATACCTATCAGCGGATTCTGGATCCAGAATATGGTTCTGGTTTAAGAGCTAAAATTGAATCAATTAAATCAATTGAAGTAATTGATGATTATACAATTAAGTTTACTTTAAATGAACCATATGCTCCTTTTATGCTGGGTATGACTTTTGGAATTATTCCCAAAGAATATGCAGAAGAAGTTGGGGATGAGGAACTGGGAAGAAATCCTATCGGTGCAGGTCCTTTTAAGTTAGAAGAATGGGATCCTGGAAATCAGATAGTCCTATCTGCATATCAGGATCACTGGGATAAGGTACCTAACATCAAAAAATTGGTGATTAGACCTATTCCAGAATCTGCAACTCAGGCAATGGAACTCCGCAGTGGAGGCATTGATTTTGGAGTGAATCTTGATGTTGGTCAGCTGGAATCATTTAGAAACAATCCGGATTTTAAAGTTAAAACAGCTGCGGGGGCAGGTATTAATTTCTTAGGTTTTAATTTTGACATGGTACCCACTAATGAACGTAAATTTCGAGAAGCTGTACTGCAGGCTGTTCCGTTTGACCAGATGATTCCTCAGATTTTTGGAATCCTGGGAGAAAGGGCATATTCAATGCTGCCTCCAACACTCTGGCCGGAAGAGAGAGAATACTTGAAAGAAAATGCGGTTGGTTTTGATCCAGAAGCAGCAGCTCAGAAATTTAAGGAATTAAAAGCAGCTGGTGTGATTCCAGAAGATTATGTTGTTCGGGTATATGTTTCCAATAGCCGTCCGAATCAGGTCAAGACTGCAGAAGCTATGGTAACTGCATTAAATCAGGCGGGTTTAACTGCAGAAGTAAATGCTATGGAATTTGGCACAATGTGGGATATGCTGGGCCGGGGTGAAATTGGAATGTTTTTCTTGAGATTTGTTTCTGATCCTGATCCTGATTACTGGTTATATAGATTCTTTAAATCTGATGGTTCTTTAAACAGAGCTTTTTATGAGAATGATCAGGTAGATCAGTGGTTGGAAGAAGCAAGATCAATTTCCGATCAGGCCAAAAGAGAAGAGTTATATCAGAAAGTATTAAGAAAAGTATTAATTGAAGACCTGGTCTTCCATCCTCTTGCCCATTCAAATCAAATTTATGTAATGCAGGATGAAGTTCAGGAATTAAACCCTGGTAATTCACTGATAATCCCCTTAGTTACTCCAACTGCAAATGTCTATAAGGAATAGCGGTGGGTTCAGTTTTAAAGTGAATTATCATTTTGACAGCTTAGAAAGAGATTAAAAGATTAATTATCTTAAACTACTATGCAGATAGCTGAGACTATCTGCATAGTCTTTTTAGAAAGAGGTGAACAATTTGTTTGCTTATATTATTAAAAGACTGCTCTGGTTAATTCCGGTTGTGATCGGAGTCTCCTTAATTTTGTTTGGAATTATGCAGCTGGTACCCGGGAATCCGGCGGCTATTATGCTGGGGACAAACGCAACACCGGCAGCCATAGAAGCCCTAAATGAAAAATTTGGTTTTAATGAACCGTTTCATGTCAGATATTTTTTGATGCTTAAAAATTTTATAACCGGTGAACTAGATTCAATTTATTATGGAGATGAGGTAATAAATATTATTGGTAGGAGACTGACTGCTACAATTGAATTAGGATTACTTTCTCTGATTATTGCGATTTTAGTGGCGATTCCAACAGGTGTTATAGCTGCGGTAAAAAAGAATTCTCTATTTGATCTTTTAAGTATGTTTATTGCAACTATTGGTATTTCTGTACCAGCTTTTTTTACAGGTATTATTTTTATCTATATATTTTCTGTTTATTTTCCATTTTTTCCTTCTTCGGGTTATGGGGGTCGTATCTGGACTTTAAGTGGGCTGCGTCACTTAATTTTACCGGCTTTTGCCTTAAGTACGGTAATGATTGCTTCTACCAGTCGGATAACCAGATCTTCAATGCTTGATATTATGAAAGAAGATTATCTGGTTACAGCACGATCTAAAGGAGTTTCCGAAAAAGTTATTATTTTAAAACATGCTTTTCGCAATGCTCTGATTCCGATCATTACCAATATTGGGAACCAGCTGGCTATGATGTTTGGAGGCGCAATTTTAATTGAATCTGTTTTTGCATGGCCAGGTGTAGGGAGGCTGGCGGTTAAAGCTGTGGAGGCTAGAGATCAGCCGCTGGTTTTTGGTTCAATTTTAATTTTATCTATTCTTTTTGTCCTGGTCAATTTGCTGGTAGATATTATTTATGTTTTTATTAATCCCCGGATTAGCTATAAATAGAAGTAGGAATGAAATGAGGTGCTGGAATTTGAAAAAGAAAATTATTTTATTTATACTATTATTAATTCAAATCTATATAAGTTACCAAAACTGGCTGATAGAGGGTAAAATCTGGAGCAGACTGGAATATAAATTTGCTACAGGTTTTTCTGTAATGTTAATTGTTTTCCTTTTATTTTTATTATTTAAAAATAGTGTTTTTCTTAAATTAAAGGAAAATGCTCTTTATGCAAAAATGTTTAAAGAATTTAATAAAGGTTATGGAGGTAAAATTGCAGTTGTCATGCTGGCTTTGATTTTTTATGCTGCTTTTATGGCTCCATTTATTGCCCCTTATTCTCCAACTGAAATTGATTACAGCAATATGACCTATTCAGCACCCTCATTGGAGCACTGGTTTGGCACAGATGATTTTGGCAGAGATATGTTTTCGCGAGTTCTTTATGGTGCCAGAATTGCTCTGGGAGTTGGCTTTTCAGCTGTCTTAGTTAATGCCAGTCTGGGTGTCAGTTTAGGACTGCTGGCCGGTTATTATGGTGGTAAAACGGATATGATAATTATGCGGGTAGTAGAAATCTGGAACTCAATCCCTTTTATTCTGCTGGCTCTGGCTATAATATCTGCTCTGGGAACCGGGATTGTCAATATCATAATCGCTGTTGGAGTTACCGGTTTAATTAATTTTTCCCGTCTAACTCGTTCCATAGTTTTTCAAATCAAAGAAAAGGAATACGTTTCTGCAGCTAAAGCTCTGGGAGCAAGTGATCTGCGGATTCTATATAATCATATCTTACCCAATTCAATTTCATCATTAATTGTACTGGGAACTTTAAGAATTGGGATTTCAATTCTAGTTGTTGCCGGTCTGAGTTTTCTAGGGCTGGGAATTCAGCCGCCAACTGCAGCCTGGGGAACAATGTTAAATCGTGGTCAGGAATATTTAATTCAAGCACCATGGATGTCAATTTTTCCGGGACTGGCAATTATTATTACAGTTTTGAGTTTCAATCTACTTGGTGATGCCTTAAGAGATGCCCTTGACCCCAGACAGCTGGATTAGTGTACCCCTGCACTCTTACCGTTTAGGGATCCGATTTTTTCCAGGAAGTGATTTGATTTTTAAAGGAGTAGATCTGATTTATGCAGCATAGAGAAGAGAGTATAAATAAAGATAATAATTTAACTGCTAAATTGAATGATTCAAGTTTAAAAAGTGGAGTCAAAGATGCCCTACCAATTATTTTGGGTTATCTGCCAATTGGTATTGCTTATGGAATGCTGGCTGTAAATAAAGGTTTAACACCACTGCAGACTACTGCAATGTCAGCCTTTGTTTTTGCCGGTTCTGCCCAGCTGGTGTCCATTGAAATGATAGCTGCTGGAGCAGCAGTGGCTGCCATAGTTTTCATGACATTTCTGGTAAATTTACGCCATCTTTTGTTATCGGCTTCTTTAAGCCTTCATTTAAGAAATCTGCCGCTCTATTATTATCCATTTTTAGGTTTTTTAATAACCGATGAGTCTTTTGCAGTTGCCATGAGTAAAATAGAGAGCCAGAAGAACAAACAGCGATATTTTCTCGGCCTGGGCTTTACAGCTTATCTGGGCTGGGTTTTTAGTTCTGCTATAGGGGCTTTCTTAACCGAATTTATTGATTTAGGTAGTGGAGGAGCACTGGATTTTGTTTTACCGGCAATGTTTGTAGTCCTGCTGGTTATGCAGATCAGCTCCCGGAGTGAAATAATTGCTGCTATTTTTTCTGCCTTTGCCTCACTTTTTTTGGCTCTGACGATTAATGGCAGCTGGAATATCATTCTGGCTACAGTCCTGGCTGCTTTTTTAGGGGTGTATATCGATGGAAATAGTTAAGTTTATGCTGATGATTGTCGGGATGGTGCTTGTAACCTTTATTCCCAGATTTTTACCCCTGGCTCTGCTGGGTAAAAAAGAGCTGCCTGAAAAAGTTGTGCTCTGGCTGAGTTTTATTCCGGCGGCTGTGCTGGCAGCTTTACTGGCTCCATCAATACTGCTTAAAAATGGCAGTCTTTATTTAAGCCTGGAAAATACTTCTCTAATTGCTTTTTTCCCGACTCTACTGGCTGCATATAAGACAAAAAACATATTTTATACAGTTAGTGGCGGTTTAATTTTCTATTTATTAATATCATTTTTATTTTAAATTATTTTTCCATATTAAGATTAGATAATACCAGGTAACTATATCTAATGAGTTATTGTGGATGCCATTTTAGTTCATTTACTTAGTGGCTGTTTTTTTAGAAATATAGGACAATTAGAAACATAGGACAATAGAATTTAAATTGGGGGAATTTAAAAATGGAAATTAAAGTTGATTTATTTAGTGATACGGGGACAAAGCCTTCTCAGGATATGAGAAGATTTATGGCTGAGGCAGAGGTTGGGGATGAGCAGCTGGGGGAAGATCCAAGTGTTAATCGTCTCTGTCGGATGACTGCCGAAATGCTGGGCAAAGATGATGCAATTTATTTACCTTCTGGTTTAATGGCAAATCAAATTTCTTTTGCTGTCCATACAGACCAGGGAGCTGAAATAATAATGGATCAGACAGCACATCCTATTCATTATGAGAGTGCTGCACTGGCTGTTATTTCAGGAGCTTCAATTAAAGCTCTTGCTGGAGTAGGCGGAATTTTTACTGCTGAGCAGGTGGAGAAAGCTATCAGAGAGAAGGATTATCACAGTCCGCAGACAAAAGTTATCTCTATTGAACAGACAACTAATTTGGGTGGTGGCCGAATCTGGCCTCTGCAGAGAATTAAAGAAATAGCAGAACTCGCGGTAGAAAATGATCTAAAAATGCATATGGACGGAGCCCGGATGTTAAATGCTGCAGTTGAGGCAGAAGTTGATCCGGCAGAATACGGACAGTATTTTGATTCGATCTGGATTGATCTGAGTAAGGGTCTGGGAGCCCCGGTTGGCTCAGTGCTGGCTGGATCAGCAGAATTTATAGAAAAAGCTCGTTTCTGGAAACAGAGATTGGGTGGAGCCATGAGGCAGGCCGGAATTATTGCAGCTGGCGGTATTTTTGCTTTAGAGCACAATGTTGCTCGTCTAAAAGAAGATCACAAACATGCCAGGATGCTGGCAGAAACTATTGCCGATCAGGAAGGTCTGGAAATTGATCCAGATACAGTTGAAACAAATATAGTTCTCTTTTCTGCAGCAGATGGAAAGACAGATTTATTTGCAGATGAACTGCTGAAAAAAGGAATTAGAGTTAGCAGACTGGAAGGAAAACTGCGTGCTGTTACTCACTTAGACTTAAGTTTAGAAGATATTCGCTATGCTGTAAAACATATTGAAAAGACCGCTCGAGAAATCTTTGCTTAAATTAAATTATAAAATAGGAAGGATTTTAGTACTCTGTCAAGAATATTTTAATATAAGCTAATTAATTAATCTATCAATAAACTTAACTTTATTAAATTTAAAGAGGAGAGTGAGTCCAATGGAACAGGTGTATGAAAAAAAGCGTGAACAGCTTCTTAGTGATCTCAGTGATATGAGTGAAGTTGCAGAAGAAATGCTGCAGAGTGTTATTAAAGCAATGGACAATTTGAATGTTGAGAAAGCTCATGAAATTATTGAAAAAGATGATGTGCTGGATAACTATTTAATCACAATAGAAGAAGAAGTTTCGCGCTTGTTAACCCTGGATCAACCCCTGGCAGCTGATACCTGGTTTAGTATTGCAATGATTAAAATTGCAAATGACTTAGAAAGAATAGGAGATCAGGCAACTAATATAGCCGAAATTTTACTTGAATTAAAACATGATGGAATTATGAAACCACTGATAATGATTCCAGAACTCGCTGATATTGTTACCGATATGCTGGATGTAGTATTAGAGTCATTTGCCACCAAAAATTCGGATCTTGCAGAAGCAGCCTGCCGAATGGACGAAAAAGCAGATAATCTTTATGAAGATATTTATTTTAAGGCTATTAAAATGATTAGTCAAAAAGAAGATAAGGAAAAAGTAAAGCAGATAGTGCAGCACATCAATTTAGCTAAAGCACTAGAGCGGGTAGGAGATCATGCAACTAATATTGGTGAAGAAACCATCTTTATTGTGACCGGTAAAAGAGTTAAGTATTAAATATATTTGATTTTAAGAAGATTTTATAAAAACAAATGAAAATTATTTTTGATTTCTAGCATAGATTAAGAAAACGGCCTATAAAAATAGGCCGTTTTTTGATGAATCTATTTATTAAATTTAAAGGTTTAGAAAGCAGAATTTAAAATTGCTTTTTCAACTACTCGAGCAGCTAGAATACCGACCTGATTAATATCAGCTTTTACCTGATTGGCGGCTAAAGTAAAAACACTGTCACCATCTAAAAGGGTGTGAACAGGATAAATTGTACGGCTCAATCCACTGTGGGCCATCATAGATACCCGATTTGCCTCTGATTTATTTAAAAAAGCATTAGTTGCTACCACAATTAGAGTGGTATTTTGGCGTAAAAATCCGAGGTTAATCTCCGGTTGATTAATAATAGTTTCTTCTGTATTAACAAAATTGCCGTCCTGATCCTGAGCTCCAGCAATAATTTTTCCACTCTCAGGATCTTTAAGATCACCAAAAGCATTGACCACTGCCAGCGCTGAAACAATAAGCTCACCACTTTTGCAAGCTGCATGACCGAGTCCTGTTTTGCTGGCATTTTCCATTCCCCTTATTTTGCCACAGGTAGATCCTGCTGCAGCACCAATAGTTTTGTTCTCCTGAGCAGAACTGTCAGCATTTACACAGGCCTGATAGGCCATTTTTTGATCAGGATAGTCACTGCTTTTGTATTCTAAATCATAGATAACAGCAGCAGGTACAATGGGTACAACTCCACCTCCGGTTTGAAAGCCGATATTTTTTTCTTTTAAATACTGCATAACTCCTCCAGCAGCATCAAGTCCATAAGCACTTCCTCCGGTTAAAAAGACAGCATTAGCTTTGTCTACTGCAGCCCGGCTGTCGGTCAGAGCAAATTCTCTGCTTCCAGGTGCCCCACCGCGGACTTCTGCTCCAACTGTAAAATCAACATCAGTTAAAATCACCGAACAGCCGGTACCTGTTTTCTGATTATCGGCATGACCAACTTTTATTCCTTTAACAGCTGTTAAATCATTATTCATTTTTTCCCTCCTAATGTACTTTTCCACTTTTAGGGTATCTTATCTATAGAGTTTGAATTTTAAAAATCATAGACTATTTATTTACATTATAACATTTTTGGACAGAAAATTTTAGTCGTTGAATGAAAATCAAAATTTTGAACTGTCAGGGACTGCCACATCAAAAGCATTTAAATAGAATACACTTGGACTTAATTTAGAAAATATTTCTTGCTCGAGGCAGGAAAATCAATTTTCATATCAAATAATATGTATAAGAGAAGAAACAATTTTCAAAAAATATGGAGGTGGAATTTGTGAATTTTAAGAAATTATCGATTACTTTATTAACTCTGGTTTTAGTTATGACTCTATCTTTTACTGTGCTGGCAGAAGAAGTTGAATTGAGAATTTATCATGTAAATGATGTTCACTCAAGGGTAGAAGAAGACGACTATGCAGGCAGCATGGGTTATGCTAAAATGGAAACCCTGGTTAAACAGGGCAGAGAAGAAAAGGAAAATGTAATGTTTTTAGATGCTGGCGATACTTTCCACGGGCAGACAATTGCTAATATAAATGAAGGTGAAGCAATAAGTCATATTCTGGATTTAATGGATCTGGATGCTTTAACCCTGGGAAATCATGATTTTAATTATGGTCAGGATAGATTAAAAGAATTAGCTCAGATGAGTAATTTCCCATTTTTAGCTGCTAATTTGAGCAGAGAAGATGGTAAAGAAATTCCATATACGCAGGATTATCTAATTAAAGAATATGATGGAGTTAAAGTTGGTATTTTTGGGTTAGTAACTCCGGAAACCAGCTATAAAACACATCCTAAAAATGTGGAAGGATTGGTCTTCGAAAATCCTATTGCTACTGCTAATGCTGTAGTCAATGAACTGGAAAGTAAAGTAGATGTAGTTATTGCTCTATCTCACTTAGGAATTAGTGAAGGCAGTGAATATACAAGTACTATGGTTGCAGAAGAAGTTTCTGGTATTGATTTGATTATTGACGGCCACAGCCACAGCGTAATAGAAAAAGGCATGATGGTTAATGAAACAATGATTGTTCAGGCTGGAGAATATTCTAAATATCTGGGATATGTAGATCTGACAATTAATAATGGTGATGTATCAAATATAACAGCCAATTTAATTCCTAGAGAAGATACTATGGATGTTGAAAAAGATTATATAATTTCAAAAGTTGTAGGAAGAGTTAATAGAGCCAATGCGGCAATTACTTCTCAGGTAGTTGGTAAAACTGCTGTTGAATTAAATGGAGCCAGAGGTAATGTACGGACCGGGGAAACTAATCTTGGTAATTTAATAACTGATGCAATGCGAAGCAAATTAGATACTGATGCTGCCATTACTAATGGTGGCGGAATTAGAGCTTCTATTAATCAGGGCAAAATTACTCAGGGTGAAGTAATCACAGTTTTACCATTTGGTAATACTGCAGTGGCTATAGAGCTCAGTGGTGCTGATCTAAAAGCTGCTTTAGAACACGGTGTTTCCGAATATCCTGCAGCTGAAGGTCTTTTCCCCCAGGTTTCCGGAATTAAGTTCATCTTTGATGGTGATGCTGAAGCTGGAAATAGAGTTCAGCAGGTCTGGGTTGGTGGCGAAAAACTTGATCCAGATGCAGTGTACACTGTAGCTACCAATGACTTTATGAAAGCTGGTGGAGATGGCTACACAATGTTTAAAGATGCTCCAATTGTCAAAGAAGCTGGAGGCTTAGAAGAAGTATTAATGGAATATATTGAAGCTAATTCTCCTGTAGCCCCAGAAACTGAAGCAAGAATAGTAGAAAAATAAAACGTGCAGCTGCCGCTTGCTTCCCGATATAAGTCGAAAAGTGTCGAACTAACAAAAGAAAAGTACCCTCTATTGATTTTTCAGTAGAGGGTTTTTTTAGGTTATATCATTAAAATTGTACATCTACTTTACAATTGTCATAAAATTAGATAAAATTAAGCTGTAATTTAATCTATTGCAGTAATAAAATAATAAAGGGAGGTAATTATTATTAGTGGAGAAACAGTTGGTTTTTTGTCGATAATCCCACCCCTGCTGGCTATTTTGCTGGCAATGTATACCAGGGAAGTACTTATTTCTTTATTTGCTGGAGTCTGGTCTGCAGCTTTGATCATTAGCAGCTGGAATCCAATTTCGGCAACTTCATTATCTTTGCGCTGGATTGTTAATACAGTTAATGACCCCTGGAATGCTAAATTTTTAATTTTGATTATGCTGATGGGAGCTGGAGCTGCCTTGATTTACAAATCGGGAAGTGTGCTGGCCCTGGAAAATTGGATGGGCAGTGCTGTTAGAACTTCAAGGGATTCTCAGATTTTAACCTGGATGATTGGAATGTTTATCTTTATCGACTCTTATACCAGTACAATTGTAACTGGAAATGCAACCCGGGATGTGAGTATCAAAAATAAAACATCCAGAGAAGCTCATTCGTATATCTTAGACTCCACAACTGCTCCGGTGACAACCTTTGGCCCGGTTTCCAACTGGATTGGTTATCAGGTTTCGATGATTGCTGCAGGATTTACTGCTGCTGGAATAACTGCTGAGCAGATTGGAATGACTCCTTATGCAGTATTCTTGCGTTCAATCCCCTGGAATTTTTACTGTCTTTTAGCCTTTTTTACAGTTGGCTTTGTAGCTATCACTCAGAGATATTATGGTCCAATGCTCGATGCAGAATGGAGAGCCCGTAAAGAAGGTAAATTAATGAAAGATGGAGCAGAGGCTTTATCAGATATTAGTACTGATGTAGGTGAGCAGAGTCAGATAAATCCCAAATTGATGAACTTCTTTTTACCAATCATTTCATTACTGGCTGTCAGTGTATTTTCGATGTGGTGGCTTGGTGACGGCTACCAGGCTGGAGTTAGTATTGCTCAGGCATTTCAGGAGACTGATATAGCACTGGCCCTGCTTTATGGATCATTTGCCTTTGTCTTTTTTGCTCTTGTCGGAGCTCTGGCTTATAAAACGATGTCCTTAAGTGAAGCCAGTGATGCAGTAATTGATGGTTTTAAAACTATGATTATTGCAGCTGCGATTATAATTTTAGCCTGGACAATTGGATATGCAACTGATCAGGTTGGGACTGCAGACTATGTAGTAAATATTTTAATGAACATTGGCTTACCGGGTAGAGCCCTGCCGATAATTATCTTTTTAGCGGCAATGTTTATTTCCTTTACTACCGGGACTTCCTGGGGGACAATGGCTATTTTAACACCGATTGCTGTTTCCACAGGTTATGAATTAGTAGGATTTAGTATTGTACCAGTTCTGATGGGAATTTTATTTGGCGGTGCAATTTTTGGAGATCATGTTTCTCCAATCTCTGATACAACTGTAATGTCTTCAATCTTTGCCGGTTCTGATCATATTGATCATGTAAGTTCACAGATTCCCTTTGCTTTAACGGCTGCTGGAGTTACAATTTTTACTTTAATACTCTATGCTTTAGGAATTGATTCGGTAGTTATTCTATTAACTACAGCTTTTATTCTGACCATAACTGCAGCAGTTTTGTTAAATAAATATGATGCTAAAAGAAAAGGTCTGCCTGAGGTAATGCCGACTGTTGAAGAAATTAAAGCCGGGATTAAATCAGGTAGTAAAATGAAGATTTTTAATAAAATTGCTGCTGCAGCGTCGGCGTTTTATCTGATTTATATGATCAGTATTTTCCTTTTTTCTAATCTAGCTTCGTAGTCTAATAATGAATTTCAATTAGGAAATAATTTAGGTATAAAAATAAAATAAATTTAATTCCCCTGAGTTTTTAAGTTGGTTTAATATGCAGCTTAAATTCTCAGGGGATTTATTATTTAATAAGTAGATATAAGATGTGAAATTAATCATTTGGCAGCAAATTCGATTTAGAAGTATTTTTCTGCTATAATAGTTAGTAGATTGCCTGGATAAAAACGAGATAGGATTTTAGTCTTTAATTAAAACTATAAAAATTATAAATTTTTTTAGAAATGATTTTTTGAACTCAGGAATTATAAAGGAGTTACTGATAAATTAAATGGAAAAGAAAAAACAGGATCTAAAAAAGAAAGAAAACAAGGAAGAGTTAGAAAACCCAAGAGATCAGTTTATGGTAATCTCAAAAGATGATATGCGAAAAAGAGGCTGGGAAGAACTTGACTTTATTATTGTCAGCGGTGATGCCTATGTAGATCACCCTTCTTTTGGCACAGCGATTATTGCCAGGGTCTTAGAAGATGCCGGTTTTAAAGTAGGGATAATTGCTCAACCTGACTGGAGATCAACAGCTGATTTTAAAAAACTGGGCAAACCCAAATTCGGATTTCTGGTAACTGCTGGTAATATGGATTCGATGGTCAATCACTATTCAGTTTCTAAAAATCACCGCAGTTATGATAATTACTCTCCAGGTGGAGAAAGCGGTCAGCGTCCGGATCGGGCAACTATAGTTTACAGTAATCGTCTGCGGGAAGCTTATGGAGAGATTCCAATAATTATTGGCGGAATTGAAGCCAGTCTGCGCCGTTTTGCTTACTATGACTACTGGGATGATAGTGTGCGCCGTTCCCTGCTTTTTGACAGCAGAGCTGATCTTTTAGTTTATGGAATGGGAGAAAAACAGATTTTAAAAATTGCTGAAAACTTAGAAGCTGGACTGGAGATTAAATATATTAATTATCTGCCGGGAACAGCTTTTATTGCAGACGAGCTGGAATCTTTATATGATTATGAACTTTTACCATCCTATGAGGAAGTAAAGAGCAGCAAAAAGCAGTATGCTTATGCTTATAAAATTGAATATCTAGAACAGGATCCAATTAGAGGTCAGCAGCTGGTACAGCAGCATGGAAACCGTTATTTAGTTCAAAACCCACCTGTTGAGCCCTTAAGTCAGGCAGAACTGGATCATATTTATACACTGCCCTATCAGCGGGATTATCACCCTGCTTACGAAAGAGATGGAGGAGTACCGGCGATTAAAGAGGTTAAATTCAGTCTGGTCAGTTCTCGCGGCTGTTTTGGTGCCTGTTCATTTTGTGCTATATCTTTTCATCAGGGTAAAATGATGACAGCCCGCAGTAAAGAATCACTGGTGGAAGAGGCTGAGCAGATAATTGCTATGGATGATTTTAAAGGTTATATCCATGATGTGGGAGGACCGACTGCTAATTTTCGCAAACCTTCCTGTTCAGATCAGCTTTCGCGGGGGATGTGTAAGGGCAAGGAATGTATGTTCCCTGATCCCTGCAGTAAGTTAGAGGTTGATCACGAAGAGTATTTTGAGATTTTGAGAGAATTAAGAAAGCTGCCGGGAGTAAAAAAGGTATTTGTTCGCTCCGGTATCCGTTTTGATTACCTTTTAGAAGATGAAGGAAGCCGCAAATATTTAAAAGAGCTGGCGGCTCACCATGTAAGTGGTCAGCTTAAAGTTGCTCCGGAACATGTTTCAGATAAAGTTTTGGGTTATATGGGTAAACCGGGAATTGAGGTTTTTGATAAGTTTAGAAAAGCTTTTTATCAGGTTAATCAAGAAATTGGTTTAGAACAGTATTTAATTCCCTATTTTATTTCCAGCCATCCGGGCAGCCGGCTGGAAGATGCAGTAGAACTGGCAGAATATTTAAGAGATATCAATCATCACCCTGATCAGGTACAGGATTTTTATCCGACTCCAGGAACAATGGCCACTGCTATGTATTACAGCGGCTATAATCCCCGGACAATGGAAGAAGTCTACGTAGCAAAATCAAAAGAAGCCAAAAAAATGCAGAGAGCACTGCTGCAGTATCATAAAAAGGAAAATCAGCAAATAGTGCGTAAAGCCTTGAAAATGGCCGGGCGTAAAGATTTAATCGGTTATGATAAAAAATCACTTGTACCACCTACTCATTAGTAAATTAAAATAAAACAGCAGGAGGTATTTAAATGTCTACAGTAACCACAGATGACAAATACAACTTATTATTAGATAACTTAAAGGAGCTTGAACCTTTTGTGATTGCTTTTTCGGGAGGAGTTGACAGCACCTTTTTAACGGCCGCAGCTCAAAAAGCCGGAGCCAACTTTGAAGCTGTGACGGTTAACACTCCTTTTGTCCCTGATAGAGAAATCAGGGAAGTTGAAGAACTGGTGCAGGAATTAAATTTTGAACATCAGCAAATAGAAGTTGAGCTTGCAGAACTGGAAAAAGCAGTAGAAAATACGGCTGAGCGCTGTTATCACTGCAAAAAAGTAATTTTTAATCAGATTCTTGATTATGCTGATGGTAAAACAGTGGTCGAAGGTTCTAATCTTGATGACACCGGTGATTATCGGCCGGGACGTAAAGCTTTACAGGAACTGGGAGTTAAGAGTCCACTGCTTGCAGCACAGCTGACAAAAAAAGAAATTAGAATGCTCTCTAAAGATTTAGGGCTGGTTACCTGGAATAAGCCTACATTATCCTGTCTGGCTACCCGGGTTTCCTATAACAATCCGATTACAGCAGAGAGACTGGAAAAAATCGAGATTGCTGAGGAACTGCTGCGGCGAAATGGATTTGAACAGTTCAGGGTTCGAGACCACAACAATCTGGCTCGAATTGAATTATCGGAAGCTGATAGAGAAAAAATTCTTGATTTAAACTTAATGAATAAACTGTGGGATAAATTACAGAAATTAGGGTTTCAATATGTTACCTTAGATTTATCAGCCTATAAAAGTGGAAGTATGAATAAAGAAATTCTGGAGGGAAAAGATGAATAAAGAAGATATTACAGCAATTTTAGAAAAGGTTAAAAATGGAGAAATAGAGGTAGACGAGGCAGCTTCTTCGTTAAAGGATCTGCCTTTTAAGGATCTTGGTTTTGCCAAAGTAGATAATCACCGCAGTCTGCGCAATGGTTATCCCGAGGTGATTTACTGTGAAGGAAAATCTTTAATGGAAATTGAAGGTATAGTTAAAGAAATGCTGAAACACGAGAATAATATACTGGCCAGCAGAGCCAGCGAAGAAGTATATGAGAGAATTAAAGAAATTGCACCTGAGGCGGTTTATCATGAGCGGCCGAAGATGATTTTTATAGAAAAACAAAAGCTGGAGAAAACTAAGAGTAAAATTTTGGTGGTTAGTGGTGGTACTTCGGATATTCCGGTTGCAGAAGAAGCTGTAGTAACTGCTGAAGCTCTTGGAAATTCAGTTGAGCGCCTCTATGATGTTGGTGTGGCCGGGATTCACCGTCTGCTCAGCAATCTGGATAAATTTAATGATGCCCAGGTAATTATAACAGTAGCTGGAATGGAAGGCGCTCTGGCCAGTGTAGTCGGCGGCTTAGTCGATAAACCGGTAATTGCTGTTCCAACCAGTGTTGGTTATGGAACTAATTTTGGAGGAGTTTCTGCCCTGCTGACAATGCTCAACAGCTGTGCCAGTGGAATTGGAGTAGTCAATATAGATAATGGATTTGGTGCTGCTTATCTGGCCAGTACAATTAACTTACAGATAGAAAAAGCAAGAGAGGAAGGATAAAATGGAAAAAATATTATACTTTGATTTACTTTCCGGAATCAGTGGGGATATGACAATTGCATCTCTGCTTGATCTGGGGGTAGATCAGGATAGATTTTTAGAAGAATTAAAAAAGTTAAATCTTGCAGGTTATGAGATTGAAATTTCTACTGTCCAGAAAAATGGAATTACTGCCACCGATTTTAAAGTTGTATTAGAGGATGAGACTCATCCTGATCATGTGGCGGCTGGAAATGACAAAGCTGCTGCGGGATATCATGAACACCATGGACACCATGAACACAGTCATCAGGGAGCTGTTCCTCACAGTCACAGCAGTGATCAGATTCACCGTAATTTTAATGATATTAAAGAATTAATCAACCAGAGCCAGCTCAGCCAGAAAGTAAAAGATTTGAGTATTGATATTTTTGCAAAAGTAGCAGAAGCTGAAGCAAAGGTTCACAATAAGTCAATTGCTGAAGTTCATTTTCACGAAGTAGGGGCTGTTGATTCTATAGTAGATATTGTAGGGGCAGCTATTTTAGTTGAACTGCTGAATCCGGATCATATTTATGCTGCTGCTGTACCGTTAGGCACCGGATTTGTGGATGCCGCCCACGGTAGAATTCCGATCCCGGCCCCGGCAACAATTGAAATTTTAAAAGGTGTACCTGTCTACTCAACAGGGGTTAGAGGAGAACTGGTTACTCCTACCGGAGCTGCTATTATTAAAACTCTGGCAGAAGAATTTATTGAGATGCCAGAAGTTGAGGTAGAAAAAATCGCTTATGGTGCCGGCAAAAAGGATTTTGAAATTACAAATCTCCTGCGGGTTTATCAGGCTAAAAAAAAAGTAAAGAAAAGCTCTTAATTTTAGAAACAAATATTGATGATATGAGTGGAGAAATTTATTCTTATCTGTTCCAGAAACTGTTTGAGGCCGGTGCTAAGGATGTCTATCTCACAAATATTATGATGAAAAAGAATCGTCCGGCTCAAAAACTGACTGTGCTTACAGCTGCAGAGAAACGAAAAGAACTGGAAGAAATTATTTATATAGAAACAACCACTCTGGGTATTAGGCACCGGGAAGTTGAACGCAGCTGTCTGGAGCGCAGGTATTTTGATTTGAATTCTTCATTAGGAAAGGTAACCATTAAGGCCGGTTATTATGAAGGAGAATTAATTAAATTTTCTCCGGAATATGAGGAGTGTAAGGAAATCGCTGAAAGAGAAAATATGGGACTGCAGAAAGTTTATGATCTCTTAAAAAAAGAGGCAGCAGAAAAATTATTTACTTAAAATTTCTGACTTAACAGAGGTGAGAGCTGATATGATAAAATTTACTGCAATTGGAAAAGTTAGGAGTAAATTTAAAAAGCCGGTAGGTCCGGCAGAGATGAAAAATAATGAAAGTATTATTGAAATTGAAGCTCAATATGAAGATGGCCTTTATAAAATAGAGGATTATGAATATCTACAGATAGTTTATTACCTGCATCAGACAGAAGCTTATGATTTAATTTCCGAATGGCGGGTAGGGCCTAAAAGAGGTGTTTTTTCGTCCCGAAGTCCCAGGCGCCCCAATCCAATTGGAGTTACAACAGTTAAATTATTAAAAAAAGAAGATAATAAACTCTTTGTCTACGGACTGGATGCAATTGATGGGACTCCGGTTTTAGATATCAAAGTTTACTCAGAATTAATGGACGCAAGCTCTTCTCTGGAAACTAAATTATCATATTGAAGAACAAAAGAAATAATTTTGAAAAAATTCTAACAAAACTCTTGCCAAAGTATTTTTAAAGTAGTATAATCTAACTGAACCGACAGAAAGTGAGTAGCGGAGTTATTATTAGGTCGGTGGGCTTATTTTCTGGAACAAAGTAGATGTGCAGCGAGTATGTTCCCTAACAAAATTATTAAGGGGGCATTACTAATGAAGAACATTTTTAAGCACAAGCGCACTCACAAGGATCAGGTTAAGGCTAACGAACAGTCTGATGCTGATCAGAGACATGACAACTTAAAAAATAGCGCCTTGATGGAATATTATATGATGGGCGGCTACTAAAATCAAAGATCAAAATTAAACCCTGGAGCTTTTAGCTTCAGGGTTTTTGCAGGTTTGCCTGGCATAGGGGGGTCTCTAAGTCCATTGTTTAGTAACATTATACTGGATGAACTGGATAAAGAACTGGAGATACTCAATTATAAATTCTGCCGCTATGCTGATGATAACCAGATTTATGTTAAAAGTAAGAAAGCAGCTAAAAGAGTTATTGAAAGTCTAACTGGATTTCTTGAAAATTCTGACTCTCAGGCTGTTTATCTAATTGATTGATCTTCGACAAATTGTTTAATAAGAATACTGGCTTTTTTATTCAATTTTATCACCTTTTTCACCTATCCATCATTTTTATTAGGGACAGTTTATATTATCTAGTTAAACGGGTCAATTTTAAATTATTTTCCTGGCTCACTTTTAAATTATATATATATAATTGCAGAAAAATTAAAAAATTTTAATTTTTTTGCAGGAATTAAGAAAATTATATTTAATTATAGTATTATGCTTACAATTAGTAATAATAATTATTATACGAGGAGGTAAGAAATTGAAAGTAGTATTTGCAGATGTAGAAAGATGTGTTGGCTGCAGACATTGTGAAATGGCATGTGCTGTAGAGCATTCTTCAGGTAAAGATTTATATTCAATGCTGACAGATAAGCCAAAGTCTCAACCAAGGATTCAGGTAGGTCTGGGAATTGACTTAATGACATTTCCTAATAAATGTCAACACTGTGATCCTGCTCCCTGTGAAAATGCCTGTCCAATTGATGCAATTTATCATGATTCTGAGTTTGATTCAGTACAGGTGGAAGCAGAAAAATGTATTTCCTGTGGAATGTGTGCGATGGTTTGTCCCAATGATGCTATCGCTTTTCGCCAGCTAGAAGAAGATGGTAATGATATAGCTTATAAATGTGATCACTGTCTTGAAAGACTGCAGGAAGCTAAAAAACCAGCCTGTGTAGAAGCCTGTAGAACTGATGCTTTAATTTATGCTGAGGCGAATGAGCTTAGTAATCAGAGACAGACAAAACTATTCAGAAATATAACCAGTCAAATCAGGGGCGGAGGGAATCATAAAGAAATACCCAAAAACATTAAATCATTTAAGAAATTACAGGAAAAGATTGCCCAAATAGGACCATTACCATCATCTAAAAAAAGGGAGGATTCTAAAGCATGAGCACTGAGATAGATAAAAAAGTAGATGAACGAACAATAGATGAAGATGAAAAACAGACAATGAAGAGGACTTTAGATGAAAATATTGAAACAGCCTGGGATAGATTAGAAGCACAGCAGCCGCAGTGTGGATTTGGTCAACTGGGGATTTGTTGTAATTCATGTAAAATGGGACCCTGTCAGGTAGACCCATTTGAAGAGGGACCGCAGCGGGGAGTTTGTGGGGCGGATGCTAATTTAATTGTAGCTCGAAATCTGCTAAATGATATGGCAGCTGGGTCAGCCTCACATTCTGATCATGGTCGTGAAGTATTAGAAACTTTTTATGAAACAGCAAATGGGGAAAGCCAGGGTTATGAACTTTTAGACACAGAGAAATTAAAAAATGTGGCGCAAGATATTGGAATAGAAGTGGAAGGTCGTTCTAATTTAGAGATAGCAAAAGAAATGGGTGAACAATTTTTAGCTGAATATGGGATGGTTAAAGGAAAATTAGATTTTACAGATCGAGCTCCAGAAAAAACAAGAGAGATCTGGAATCAAGCAGGTATTATGCCTCGGGGAATTGACCGAGAAGTAGTTGAAGCTATGCATCGAGTTCACATGGGTGTAGGGGCGGATTACACGAATATGTTACTTCATGGTTTAAGAACTTCGCTGGCTGATGGTTGGGGTGGATCAATGATGGCAACTGAGCTATCTGATATTTTATTTGGAACACCTAAAGTGACACAATCCACAGTTAATTTAGGAACTTTAAAAGAAGAGATGGTAAATATTGTGCTGCACGGCCATAATCCTGTTTTATCAGATGTAGTAGTTAAAGCGGCTAATGATCAGGAACTGGTTGATCAAGCTAAAGCTGCCGGAGCTGAAGGTATTAATTTAGTCGGTTTATGCTGTACAGGTAATGAATTATTAATGAGAAAAGGAATCCCGATGGCTGGAAATATGCTTAATCAGGAGCTGGCACTTGCTACAGGAGCAGTAGATGCAATGATTATTGATTATCAATGTATTTTTCCCTCTCTTCCACAGGTGGCAAAATGTTTCCATAGTAAGGTTATCTCTACCAGTGAAAAATCAAAAGTTCCTGGTGCGGTACACAAAGAATTTCATCCTGAAAATGCTTATGATACGGCAATAGAGATAGTTGAACTGGCTATAGATACCTACAAAGAACGGAATCCTCAGAAAGTAGAAATACCCTGTGAGCCAATGGAAATGGTAGCTGGTTTTTCTGTGGAGGCAATTAAAGAAGAACTAGGAGGCAGTTTTAAACCATTAATAGATGCAATTACTTCTGGAAAAATAAAAGGGATTGTAGGATCAGTAGGCTGCAGTAATCCTAAAATTCAACATGACTATGGTCATGTTAATTTAGCCAAAGAATTAATGAAGAAAGATATTTTAATGGTTGAAACCGGTTGTGCTGCTGTGGCATCTGGGAAAGCAGGACTATTGGTTCCCGAAGCAGCTAAAATGGCCGGTGATGGTTTGCGTGAGGTTTGTGAAAGCTTAAATATACCACCAATTCTACATATGGGATCCTGTGTTGATTGTTCGCGTATTCTTGCTTTAGCAGGTGAATTAGCTAATGCACTTGATGTAGGTATTGATCAATTACCTGCCGCGGGAGCAGCACCGGAATGGTATGCTCAAAAAGCTCTAACAATTGCTTCCTATTTTGTTGCTTCAGGTTTCTATACAGTAGTAGGATTACCACCTAATACCAATGGCAGTCAAAAGGTTACTGATTTATTAACTGATGAACTGGAAGATGTAGTTAATGCTAAGTTTGCAGTTGAGCCTGATCCAAAAATAGCTGCCCGCATGATTGAACGACATATCTTGAGTCAGAGGGAGGAATTGGGTATATGAGCCAGGATAGAGAAAAAGCTAGAGCACAGGAAAAAGAAAGAAGAAAGAAAGTCTTTTCAGCAGCAGAGGGTTTAGAATCCGATAAAACTATTAATGATTTTAGAGTTGTAACTACCGGTAAGGGTGGAGCAGGTAAGACAACTCTGACTGCTCTTTTAGCACAACTTTTTGCTGAAGGTAAATATCAAGTTTTAGCAGTGGATGAAGACCCCCAGCAAAATCTTGCCTTTTCCTTAGGTTTTCCTGAAGAAAAAGCTGACGAAATAGTTCCTGTCTCAGAAAATATAGATTATATTGAAGAAAAAACAGGGGTAAGACCGGGAGAAAATTGGGGAGCAATGCTCAATTTGAATCCTGATGTCTCAGATGTAGTTAATAGATTTGGCATGAATATTAAAGATAGAATTAACCTATTAGTGATTGGCAGTGTGATTCAGGCAGCTACAGGATGTTTATGTCCAGAAAACTCATTACTGGATTCAATTGTAGGTTATATAAATTTAAGAGAAGATGAAGTTATTTTAATGGATACTCAGGCTGGAGTTGAACATTTTGGTCGTTCACTGGCTGAAGGTTTCCGCAATGCTGTAATTATTACGGAGCCAAGTTTTAACGCGGTACAGGTTGCTTTACACTCAGCTCAGTTAGCAGATCAATTAGAAATAGAGAATATTCATTTAGTAGTTAATAAAGTGCGGGGAGAAAAAGATAAGGATAAAGTAATGGAAAGAGCAGGAGAAAAAATAAAAATCTTTGATTATATTCACTATCTACCTTTTGATGAAAGTGTTTACCGCAATGAACCTGATGTAGCTCCATTATTAAAAAAGAATACGCCTTATGTAAAAGCAGTTAGAGAGCTGTATAGGACTTTAATTGGAGTGGAGAGGGAATAAAAGAGGGGGATAGTTTGATGCGTATTGTGATTATTGGTTCAGGGCCAGCAGGATTGACTGCTGCCCTTACTTTGCGAAAAAGAAACTTTAGGGGAACTATAGATATTTTTTCGGCAGAGAATGTGCCTCCTTATTCTCCAGCAGCTTTAGGAGAATATTTAATTAATGATCAGAAAAATTTACTTTACTGGCAGGGCCAGGATGTCTGCAGTCGTTATGATTTTAACTGTTTTTTAGGAGAAAAAGTGGCTGCAGTAGATCCTGATAAACAGTATGTCCTGACAGAAAACAATAGAAAAAGAAAATTTGATAGATTATTAATAGCTTCTGGTAGTTCGCTTTATATTCCACCAGTAGTTAAAGGAGCAGACAAAAAAGGGATTACTAATTTTAAAAATATTTTTGGGGCCCAGCAAATAAAAGATATGGCGCGTCAGGGAAATAAATCAGCAGTAATTGTTGGTGGTGGATTTTTAGGTGTAGAAATAGCTTTATGTTTAGCTAAAATTGGGATAAAACCTTCTATTTTAAACCGCCGCGGCTGGATAATGCCGCGGTTATTAGACAAAGAAACTGCAGGATATGTAGTCGAAGATTTAGAAAATCAGGGTGTTAATGTAATGCTGAATACTGAAGGAAATCGCTTTACCGGTGAGCGAAAAGTTGAGAGTCTTGTTACCAGTGACGGCAGGGAATTAACAGCCGATTTTTATATAGCGGCTACAGGAGTAAAGCCTAATATTGATTTTATAATTGATAGTGGAATAGAAAATGACGGTTGGGGAATCCCTGTTAACCGATACCTGCAGACTAATTATCAGAATATTTATGCCTGTGGAGATGTAGCTCAGACCGAAGATTTAGTAACTGGAGAGATGACTATTCACGGTCTGCATACAGTAGCAGTCAATCATGGTCAGAGGGCAGCCCTGAATATCTTAGGAGCAGAAAGAAAATATCAAAAGCAGTTTAGTACAAATTCACTGAAAGAATTAAGTTATAAACTAATGGTGGTCGGAAAACTTGAGGGAGAAGAAATTAAATATAAGGATAAAGGAGTTTTGCGAAAAATTTATATAAAAAATAATAAGATTAATGGTTTTGTTTTATTAGGTGATATTTCTAATGCAGGGTTATTCTTTTCATTAATGAAGAAGCGCAAGAATATCAAATATTATAAAGACTATCTATTAGATAAAAATTTTAATCAAGCATTTATAATGACTAGATATATTTAAAACTTAGTTGAAAACAAATAATTAATAATTTTAAATCCTGGCTAATTAAATTGTTTGACTTTTTTTAAAACTGCTGTTATAATTATTTTTGGAAGCGATTCCATTTTATTTTTAAACTATTTGGAAGCGGTTCCAAAACAAAAATTTAGAGGGGGATTTATTAAATGAAATCTTTAGATCCAACTATTTCAGTTTTACTGGCAGTATTAATGGTTTTTGGTCTCAGTGCAGTCGGTTTTGCTCAGGAGGTTGAGCTGGAGTTTTTCCAGAATAAGCGGGAAGCTGTAGAAACTTTTGACAGGTTAATTGAGAAATTTGAAAAAGAAAATCCGGATATCAATATCGAACAGAATCATGTTCCTGATGCAGAAACGGTATTAAGATCAAGACTGGCCAGAAACAATATACCTGATATTATGGGTCTCGGAGGAAATTTTACTTATGGTCAAATAGCAGATGCAGGAATTTTTAAGAATTTTGATGATGCTCCTTATTTGAAAAATATTCAACCGGCATATAAAGAAATGCTGCAGGATTTACATGAAGGAAATTCTAACTATGGCGTACCATTTACAGCAAATGCTAATACAGTTTTATATAATAAAGATAAATTTAAAGAATTGGATTTAGATATTCCAAAAACCTGGGATGAATTTATAGCAGCTGCAGAAACTATCCAGAAAAATGGTGGGACTCCTTTTTATTTAACATTTAAAGATGCCTGGACTATTATGGTCCCCTGGAATTCATTAGCTGCAAATCTACAGGGGAAAAATTTTATTAAGCAGAGACTGGCTGATGAGACAACTTTTAAGGCACGTTATCAAAAAGTAGCAGAAAGAATTTATAAGTTACTGGATTATGGACAGGATGATGTTTTTGGTTATGGTTACAGTCAGGGCAATCAGGCTTTTGCTAATGGTAAATCATTTATGTACATTCAGGGTGTCTGGGCAATCAATCCAATTTTAGAAGCAAACCCCGACATTAATTTAGGTGCTTTTGCTCTGCCAGCAGTTAATGATGCAGATGAGAACATGTTAGTTTCGGGAGTAGATACTGTTCTAACAATAAGCAAAAATACTGATCATCCAGAAGCTGCAGAGAAATTTATTAAATTCTTACTTAAAAAAGAAAACGCTCAATTTTACATTGATCAGCAGATGACTTTTTCTGCAGTAGAAAATGTATTTCAAAATGACCCTACTGTAGTTGATTTAAAAGAATATTTTGAAAGTGGAAAAATTGCACCTTTTCCTGATCACTATTATCCATCTGGAATGCAGGTTCCAAACCTGATTCAGGGTTTCTTACATCGAGGTAATGTGGAAGAATTTTTAGAAAAACTCGATTCTGAATGGAATAAAGTACAGTCTCGTTAAGAGATATTTATTTGAATAAAGTAGGAGTTCTTCTCATAATCGAGAGGAGCTCCTTAATTTTAGGTGGGAGGAAATAGTAATGAAAAAAACTTCGTCTGTCTTTTACTGGATGACAATTCCGGCATTTATATTATTTTTTGCTTTTCATACCCTTCCAGCTTTACAGGGTATATTTTATAGTTTCACTAATTATATAGGTTTTGGTGATTATAGTTTTGTTGGTTTTAAAAATTATATAAATTTATTAAATGACGGCAGAGCATTTGATGCCTACATTTTTACATTTAAATTTGCTATTGTTACAACAATCATTGTTAATATTTTAAGTTTGCTTGTTGCCTTAGGACTCAATTCTAAAATAAGGTTTAAAAATACTTTTAGAGCAGTATATTTTGTTCCCTATATGCTGAGTATTTTAGTTGTTGGTTATATATTTAATCATATTTTTACTTTTATTATTCCTCAATTAGGAAGTCAATTAGGAATAGAAATCTTAAGCAAAAACATTTTAGGAAATATGAATTTAGCCTGGATTGGGGTAGTGATTCTTGCTGTCTGGAATTCCAGTGGTTTTAATATTTTGCTTTATTTATCTGGCCTGCAGACTGTTCCAGATGAATTATATGAGGTTGCTAAAATAGATGGTGCCGACAAATGGAATCAATTTAAACATATTACTTTTCCCTTAATTGCTCCATTTCTTACGATTAATATTGTTATTTCAATGCGCGGCTTTTTGATGGTTTTTGATCACATAATGGCTTTAACTCAGGGTGGTCCCGGTCAGGCAACTGAGTCTATTACTCTGCTTATTTATAATGGTGGTTTTATGGGTGGAGAATTTGCATATCAGACTGCTAATGCTGTAGTTTTCTTATTTGTTGTATTAGCCATTTCTTTCTTCCAGTTAAAAGTACTGCAAAAACGTGAGGTGGATTATTAATGAAGGAAAAAACAAATTGGTGGGCGACAGGATTACTGCTTTTGGGTTCATTTATCATAATTATTCCTTTATATATGGCACTCATTGTTTCACTAAAAAATCCTCAGCAGTTAGCTGAATCAATATTGGCCGTACCAGATTCATTTCAATTTTCCAATTATATTAAAGCAATAAAAATGACTAATTATTTTCAGAGTTTAAAAAACAGTGCTTATGTTACTTTTCCAACAGTAGCAGTGGTACTGGTGGTTAATTCAATGGTCTCCTATGCAGTAGCACGAAATATGGATAAAAAGTATTTTAAATTTCTTTATTATTACTTTATTAGTGCGATGTTTATCCCTTTTCCGCTGATTATGCTGCCAATTGTTAAGGAAATGTCAATGTTAAGCCTTGATAATCTTAATGGACTTGTATTATTATATATAGTGTATGCTTTACCGTTAAATGTTTTTATCTATGTAGGTTACATAAAATCTCTACCCCGGAGTATAGAAGAAGCTGCAATAATAGACGGGGCCAATGTCTGGCAGGTTTTCTGGAAAATTATTTTCCCGGTTTTAAAACCGATAAATGCAACAGTTGCGATTTTGACTGCCCTAAAAGCCTGGAATGATTTTTTATTACCATTATTATTGATTAGTGATCGTTCCAGTATGACATTACCTTTAGTTCAGCATGTTTTTCAATCACAATTTAGTACCAACTATAGTTTAGCATTTGCTTCCTATATACTTGCACTTCTTCCGATGCTTTTAGTTTATATTATTGCTCAGAAGAAAATAATTAGTGGAGTCATGAGGGGATCAGTGAAAGGATAATTAATAGTTATGGCAAAAGATAAAGTTAATATTTATGATGTAGCAGAGAAAGCCGGTGTTGGGATTGGAACTGTATCCAGAGTTTTAAATAACAGCAGTAAAGTAAAAGATGAAACCAGAGATAAGGTTCTTAAAGTGATGAAAGAATTAAATTACAGACCAAATAAAGTTGCCCAAAATCTGGCCAGCCAGAAAGCAAATGCAGTCGGTGTTATTGTTCCCACATTTATTGATCACTTTTTTGTGGAAGTCTTAAAAGGTATTCAGGATGCTTTAGAAGAGGAAAAAATAGATCTAATTTTATATAAAATAGATAAAGATCAGCAGATGATGGATAAAATACTGGATATTGTTCACAGTAAAAAGGTTGATGGTATTGCAGCAGTTACTATGGATATTTGCGAACATGACTACCAGTCTTTATTGAGTGAGGAGATTCCAATAGTTTTGGCAGATGAGGATAGTACTGATTTTCACTCTATTCATTTAAATGACGTTAAGGGTGCAGAAATGGCTGTTGCTTATTTAATTAAACAGGGACATCAAAATATTTCTTTTGTCAATGGTATTAAAGATAGTCAGCATGGGATCAATCGTTTAAAAGGTGTAAAAAATATATTAGCAAAAAATAATCTTAGTTTAAATCCCGATCTGCTTAAATTTGGGGATTTCCATACAGAAGACGGTTATCAGGCAATGCAGGAAATATTAGAACTACCTGAGCCGGAATGGCCTGCAGCTGTTTTTGCTGCTTCTGATAATCAGGCAATTGGAGTCCTGCAGGCTATGGAAGAGGAAGGCTTAACTGCTCCCGAGGATATAGCGGTAGTTGGTTATGATAATATCGAACTTGCTAAGTATTTAAAGTTAACAACTATCTGGCAGCCGATGTACCAGCTCGGACACCTATCGATTGAAGTTTTATTAAAAGCAATTAACGGCCAGTTAAATGAGATTTATCATCAAGAGTTAGAGTTAAAATTAATTAAAAGAGAGACCGCTTAAGCAGAAGTATTTAATTTGACTTGATATTTTTAAAAAATTGAAGCAGAGAAAAGGTGTAATTATGAATAAACAAAAAAAGAAATATTTATTAATTGCTTTAATTTATATTGCTTTTATTTCCCTGGGGCTGCCGGATGGACTGCTGGGTGTTGCCTGGCCTGAAATGAGAAGCAGTTTTTCTCTACCCCTTGATGCTCTGGGAATTATCTTAATTGGCTCAACCACAGGTTATTTGCTTTCCAGCTTTTTTAATGGTTTTTTTATCAAAAAGATTGGAGTGGCAGTTCTGCTGGCTCTCAGCTGTCTGGCAACCGGTCTGGCTCTGATAGGTTATACTTTAGCTCCATTCTGGCGGCTTTTGCCTCTGCTGGCTGTTCTTGCCGGTATGGGCGCAGGAGCAATTGATGCTGGCTTAAATACCTATGTTGAAAAACATTTTAACGAAGGGTTAATGCAGTGGCTGCATGCCAGTTTTGGGGTAGGAATTACACTGGGTCCGATTATTATGGCCAATGGTATTAAATATTCTAATAGCTGGCGAACTGGTTATCTGATTGTCGGTACAGCCCAGATAATACTTGCTTTAATCTTTGTTTTAACTCTTTCTCTCTGGAAAGATCCAAAAAATAAAAAGACTGTCGGATCTGATGAAAATAAAGAGAAGATTCAGGAAATGAAGTTGATTCAGACTTTAACCCACTTACCTGCTTTAATGAGTATTCTTTTGTTTTTTATTTATACGGGAATAGAAATGGCAGTTGGCCACTGGAGCTACACTTTATTTACAGAATCCAGAGGAATCAGTACAGCTCTGGCGGGGTTCTGGGTCAGTGCTTACTGGGGTTCTTTTACAGTGGGCAGGATTTTAGCTGGATTTTTAGCCTACAAATTTTTGAGTCGAAAAATTGCTAAATATGCAGCTGCTCTAGGTCTGCTGGGAAGTATCTTAGTTGCTGTCAATTTATCACAGCGGCTGTCACTGCTTGGAGTTGCGATAACCGGAATTGCTATTGCACCGATTTTTCCGGCCCTAATCTCCAGTACTTCCTCTCGGGTTGGTCAGGAACATACAACAAATACAATTGGAATGCAGATTTCAGCTGCAGGATTGGGTGGGGCATTACTTCCCGGTCTGGCAGGAGTGCTGGCCAGGAATATTTCTCTGGAGATAATTCCGATTTTTATAACGATTTTATTTATTTTATTTTTAACTATCAATAATCTGATTAAAAAAGTAACAGATAATGATGTAGAAAAAGCGGCCTAAATAATTATAAGTGGAGGTTTAAAGATGAATAAAAAATGGTGGAAGGAAGCTGTGGTTTACCAGATTTATCCCCGCAGTTTTAAGGACAGCAATAATGATGGAATTGGAGATTTAAGAGGTATTATTGAAAAAATAGACTATTTAGATCAGCTGGGAGTAGATGCAGTCTGGTTAAATCCGGTCTATAAGTCTCCCAATGATGATAATGGTTATGACATCAGTGACTATCAGGCCATAATGGATGAGTTTGGAACTATGGAAGATTTAGAAGAATTGATGGAACTGCTGCATCAGCGAAATATAAAATTAATTATGGATTTAGTTTTAAACCACAGCTCAGATGAGCATCAGTGGTTTAAAGAATCTCGTAAGAGTAAGGATAATCCTTATCGGGATTATTATATCTGGAGAGACGGCAAAAATGGGGGGCCGCCAAACAACTGGAAGGCATTTTTTGGTGGTTCTGCCTGGAAATATGATCAGAAAACAGATCAATATTATCTCCACCTGTTCTCACCAAAACAGCCGGATTTAAACTGGGAAAATCCAAAACTGCGTCAGGAAATTTATGAGATGATCAACTGGTGGCTGGAAAAAGGTGTAGATGGTTTTAGACTTGATGTGATTAACCTAATTTCTAAAGATCAGCGTTTCCCTGATGGGGAAAAAGAAGGCCTTGCCGGTCATGAATACTTTGCCAATGGTCCCCGTGTTCACGAATTTATCAAAGAAATGGCAGCTAATACTTTCAATAAATATGAGGCAGTGACAGTTGGAGAAACTCCTTTTGTTGATAAGGAGGAAGCAATAAAATTTGTTAAAGAAGAAAGAAAAGAATTTTCGATGGTTATTCCCTTTGAACATCTGGAATTTGACCGCAAAGAAGGCTGGGATAAAATTACAGACTGGGATCTGACAGAACTTAAAGATTTAATGAGTGAGTGGCAGTATAAGCTGCAGGAAAATAACGGCTGGACCAGTCTCTATTTCTGCAATCATGATCAGCCGAGGATTGTTTCCCGTTATGGTGATGATGGTAAATATCGCAAGGAATCAGCCAAGATGCTGGGAACAATGCTTCATACTTTAAGAGGGACACCATTTATTTATCAGGGAGAAGAAATTGGAATGACCAATATCAGTTTTGACTCCTTAACTGATTTTGATGATATTGAAACCAGAGGTTATATCAAAGAATTACAGGAAAAAGATCAGCTGAGTGAAAAGGAAATATTGGAGATCGCCAATTATAGAACCAGAGATAATGCCCGCACACCTATGCACTGGAATGACAGCAAATATGCAGGTTTCTCTAAAACTGAACCCTGGTTAAAGATGAACAGCAATTATTCGGAGATTAATGTAGAAAAAGATCTGAGTTCAGATGATTCGGTATTTAAATATTATCAAAAAATGATTTCTCTGCGTAAAAAATATCCGGTTTTTGCCTATGGTAAATATGATATTTTATTGGAAGCTGATCAAAACATTTATGCCTATCAGCGTCAGGGAGAGCAAAATAATCTGCTTGTGCTTTTAAACTTCAGTGAAAATGATGCTGACTATGATTTAAATGATCAGCTGAAGATTAAGCAGGCAGAATTGATTTTAAATAACTATCAACAAGAAGCGGGTTTTGAGCTGAAGGGCAGTTTAAGGCCCTATGAGGCCAGAGTTTATCTTTATTAAGATTTAAACAAAATTACCGAATTTAGCCAGGAAAGCCTCGCTCATGTTAATTGGCGGGGAGTATGTCAATGGTTAAAGAAATATAGAGAATTAAAGTTTAATCTGCTTGACAAAAAACATAAATATGAATATCATTAATGTAAGAATTGTCACACAACTCCGAGTGCATTTAAGCTAAAACTTTTTAAGTAATGCTTGCTGCATCGATAGGGTCTAAAGGGAAACGTTGAGGCCTCCCGGATGGAAAGGAGTGATCAAATGGATTGCATTAGTGTTAATCCGCCTTAAAACTTCCGGTGTCTGCCGGAAGTTTATTTTTTTGAGCATACTTTTTAACAGATCTGGCTTAAAGTTTAATTAAAATCAGAAAATAGAAAGAAGAGCTAAACTATAAATAAGGGGGATTACTATGTCAATTAAAAAGATTATTTTTACAATATTAGTTTTTACACTGATTTTTAGTTCAGCTGCAGCCGCCCAGGAAGTTTTAACAATGGCCACCACCACCAGTACTGAAAACTCAGGCTTACTGGATGAGCTGCTGCCGCCTTTTGAAGAAAAATTTAATGTGCGGGTTGATGTAGTTGCGGTAGGGACTGGAGCGGCAATTGAACTTGGACGCAATGGTGATGCAGATATTATTTTTGTTCATGCCAGAGAAGCTGAAGATAAGTTTGTTGCTAATGGTTATGGAGTAAATAGAAGAGATGTAATGTATAATGACTTTGTTATTTTAGGACCTCCTGCTGATCCAGCGGGAATTAAAGAAACAGAGACTGCTGCTGAGGCCTTAGAAAAAATTGCTGCAGCAGAGGTAGAATTTGTATCTCGTGGTGATAATTCTGGAACCAATAAAAAAGAATTATCACTCTGGGATAGTGCCGGAATAACTCCTGCGGGCAGCTGGTATTTAGAAAGCGGTCAGGGCATGGGCCCTAGTATTAATATGGCAAATGAACAGCAGGCATATATTTTAGCTGATCGAGGCACATATCTAGCCTATAGTGGTGATATTGAGCTGGAAATAGTTAATAGTGGAGATCCGGCTCTTTTTAATCCTTATGGAATTATTCCCATTAACCCAGCCTATCATACTCATGTAAACTATCAGCTGGCTATGGCATTTGTGGGTTATGTAACCTCTCAGCAGGGTCAGAATTTAATAAATAATTATATAAAATATGATAAGCAGTTATTTTATCCGTAAAAAGGTCTGCAGAGATAAAACTATTCTGGATATTGATAATTTTGTAGTCTTAAAAAATAAATTCAACTTTATAATTGGTGGTAATGGAAGTGGAAAGACAACTCTTTTAAATATTTTAAGTCTGGTTAATCAGGATTACAGAGGACAGTTTTATTATAAGAGTCGGAACATTAATAAAGAAGAGCAGAATTTAAAACTGAGGCGCAAATTTTCTGTAATCTGGCAGGATCCCTATCTTTATCGAGGTAATGTGTATTATAACATTGCTCTGCCCTTAAAACTTCGTGACTGCAGCCCAAAATTAGTAGATAGGAAGGTTAAAGAAATAGCTAAAAAACTTGAAATTGAAAATTTACTGCATCAGTCTGCCCATACTCTTTCGGGTGGAGAAAGACAAAAAGCTTCAATTGCCAGAGCTTTAATTACTGAGCCAGAAGTTTTATTTGTAGATGAAGTGACAACAAACCTTGATGAAGAAAGCATCCATTTTTTTAACTCTCATTTTGCTGATTTAGTAACAGCTGAGATGACAGTTGTCATGGTCAGTCATGACAGAAGACAGATAAAAAATTAGCTGATTACATAACTCTGCTGCACCGGGGAAAAGTGGAAACAAGTAAAGCAGTTAATAATTTTAACTTTCAATTATTTGGTGCAGGAATTGAAGCTCCGATAATAGAATTAGTATAGTAGAGGGGTGAGAAATAGTGAAAAATATTCTATTAAAAAATGCTAAGGTAGTTGATGATAAAGGTCTCAGAAAATCTGACCTTTTAATTGAGAAAGACAAAATAGCCGCAGAAGAAAAACGAGGTTTTTTTAAAGAAGATGAATTACAAGGTGAATTTAAAGTCATAGATCTGGAAGGAAAATATATTTTTCCGGGGATCATTGATGCTCATACTCATTATAATCTTCATTCTCGGGGAACTGTAACTGCAGATGATTTTTATCAGGGAAGTATAGCAGCTGCAGCCGGTGGAGTTACAACAGTAATTGATTATATCGATTTTCCCGAAGATGGAGACTTTAAGCGTTCTGCTGCTGAGCGCAAAAACGAGGCAAGTGGTTCCATAATTGATTATAATTTTCATCAGGTTGTACAGGATTTTAACAAAAAAATTTCCCAAAACTTAGCTGATCTAAAAGATCTAGGACTGGCAAGCATCAAACTTTTTACCACCTACAAAGATGTCGGTTATATGATAGAGCGGGATCAGTGGTCCGAGCTTTTTAAACGGCTCAAAGAAATTGAAATTCTGCCTCAGGTTCATGCAGAAGATGATGCTCTGATTGAGGATTTGAAAGAAGTTTACAGCAAAAGAAGCTTAATAGATCCAGAGTTCCATCCAGCTATTAGACCTGGCATTGCGGAAGCTTTAGCTGTTAAAGATATGGGAAAAGAGGCCCTGAAAGCAGATATGCCGCTCTATATAGTCCATTTATCATCGGCAGAAGGTTTAGAAGCAGTCAGAGAATTAAGATCCAGAAAGGCCCAAATTTATGCGGAAACTACTCCTCATTATTTACTGCTCGATAACTCATATTTAAAGAGAGACGAGGCCCAGCTTTATTTTATGACTCCACCACTGAGAAATAAATATGACAATCAAAAATTGTGGCAGGGACTTAGTACAGGGGAGTTTCAGGTAGTAGCAACTGATCACTGTGCTTTTAATAGAGAACAAAAAATGCAGTCTGATTCCAGCCTGGAAATCCTGCCGGGAATTCCCGGAACCGAAACAATGCTGCCTCTGCTTTATAGTTCAGGAGTTAGAAATAATAGGATAACAATTAGAGAACTGGTAGAGATGCTCTCGGTCAATCCGGCTAAAATATTCGGCCTTTATCCAGAAAAGGGTTCCCTGGAGTTGGGAACCGATGCTGATCTGACCATTTTTGATCCAAATCTAGAAAAAAAATTAACTGCAGAAAATTTACATTCTGCAGCCGGATACAGTCCTTATAATGATTTTACAGTTAAAGGTTATCCGGTTATGACTTTTAGACGAGGAAAGTTAATCTTTGATGATCAGCTGAGAGCAGAAAAAGGAAGTGGTAAATTTATTTTTGCCCACAGTTCAAGTCTTCTGTAGTCTCAGAATGATTAATCCTAATTTGATTAATCTTAACTGATAATTTACAGAGACCTTCATTAATTAATTGTTCTTCCAGTAAAACATCATCTGGCACCTGTAACGGAACTTCTGTAAAATTCCAGATTGCTTTTATTCCGGCCGCTGCCAGGCGGTCGGTTATTTTTTGAGCAGCAGCTCCGGGAACTGTTAAAGCTGCCACATTGATCTTATTATTTTTTATAAATTCTTCCAGATTATTAATACTCCGAATTTCGATATCATTGATTACCAGGCCAATTAATTTGGGGTTTTTATCAAAAATTGAAACCAGTTGATATCCTCGTTCTCTATACCCTTTATTGTAAGCTAATGCCTGGCCCAGATGACCCGCCCCAATGATGATAATTTTTTTCTTATAATTAAATCCCATAATAATATTTAACTGCTGAAATAGACAGAAAATATCATAACCATAACTTTTACGACCAAAAGTACCAAAATAACTTAAGTCTTTACGAATCAAAGAACTGCTGAACCCTGTTAGTTCTGCCAGTTCTTCAGATGAGATATATTCTTTAGTGGAATCCTGCAGTTTTTTTAGATGCTGATAATATACCGGCAGTCGACTGATTATTATATCCGGAATAGAATTTATTTCTTTCCCCATTTTTTTAACCCCCAGTGATATTGTTAAAAAAATAACATACTCTATTTTCATTTTATATTAATTAGCAAATGTTTTCAACTGTTATTAGTATTTTTTTCCTAATCTAAATCAACAAGCAGTATATTTAGAGGCAGGAAATATTTACTTTTTGTCGAAAGATATATAGTAAGACATATATCAGAATTTTCTGGGATAATAAAATTAAATTTCAATAATTGAAACTAAAAGGAGTGTGTGGAATGGAAAAATATAAAATTGATATTTCTAATTTAGATTACAATTTTGATGAAAAAGAACTGGATTTTAAAACAACAGAGGAACTTTCAGCAATTGATGAAGAAATAATCGGTCAAAATAGAGCTGCTGACTCTCTCGATTTTGGAATGAGAGTTGGCAAAAAAGGCTATAATATTTTTATGGCAGGAGAATCAGGAACTGGAAAATCAACTTATGCTGAAAATATGACAGAAGAAAAAGCGGCAGAGATGGAACAGCCAAAAGATATATTATATGTATTTAATTTTTCCGAGCCGGAAAAGCCTCGAGTAATGAAGGTACAGGCCGGAATGGGTAAAGACTTAAAAGATGATATGGAAAAAATCATAGAGGAACTGCAGGAAGAGATTCCCCGGGCATTTGAAGGGGAAGAATATGAGCAGGAAAGAAAAGAGATTTTAAATCAATATCAGCCTAAATCAAATAAGGTAATGCAGGAATTTGAAGAATCTGCCCGGGAAAGAGGTTTTATGCTGCAGAACAGCTCTCAGGGTATGGTACCTGTTCCGATTGATGAAAATGGTGAGCCGATTTCCCGTGAAAATTTTCAGGATATGGATGAAGAAAAAAAGGAAAGGATTCGCAGTGAGAGCCAGGAAATACAGACTGAGATTTCGCAGGTTATGAGGAAGATTCGCTCTATTAAAGAGGAAGCTCAGGCTGAGCTGGCAGCCCTGGAAAAAAAGATAGGGATTTCTGTTGTCCAGCCAATAATCTATCATCTGCAGGATAAGTATGAGGACAGTCAGGAAATAGTTGATTATTTAGAAGAGGTTCAGGAAGACATTGTAGATAATATTGATAAATTCCGGAATGATGATCAGAATGCACAGAATCCATTAATGGCCATGCAGCAGCAGGATGATGGGAACTTCTTCATCCGCTATCAAATAAATCTTTTTGTAAATAACAGTAAAACTGAAGGTGCACCGGTAATTTACGAAAAGAATCCTACTTATTATAATCTTTTTGGTAAGATCGAAGGTAAGAGTCAGTTTGGTACAATTACCACCAATTTTACAATGATTAAGAGTGGTTCCCTGCATAAAGCAGATGGTGGGTTTTTAATAGTTCAGGCTAAAGATCTGCTGACAAATCCATTCTGCTGGGAAACTTTAAAACGAGCCCTGATTAACCAGGAGATTACAGTTGAAAATATAGGGGAACAGTACAGAAGGATACCGATTATTACTCTCAAACCGGAAGAAGTTGAGCTTGATCTGAAGGTAATTATGATTGGTTCACCGTATATTTATTATTTACTCTATAATTTTGATGAAGAGTTTTCCGAGTTATTCAAAATTAAGGCAGATTTTGATACAGAAATGGAAAGAAACAAAAAAAATATAGATAAATTCGCTGATTTTGTCTCCTCAGTAATTAAGAGAGAAGGTTTAAAAGAGTTTAGTGCAGGAGCGGTAGCGGCAATGATTGATTTCAGCTCCCGGCTGACAGAAGATCGCGAAAAACTTTCAACTAAATTTAATGAGATTATAGAAATTTTAATTGAATCAGATGTCTGGTCTGATAGCTTTGATGAAGATGTTGTCAGTGCAAGTTCTGTTAAAAAAGCGATTGATGAAAAAGAAAGACGCTCCAATTTATTAGAAGAGAAAATTCAGGAGCAGATTGATCGTGATCACCTCTTACTTGATGTCAGTGGTGAGGAAATAGGTCAGATTAATGGACTTTCAGTTTATCAGGCAGGTAATTATAGATTTGGCCGCCCGGCACGAATCACAGCCCGCAGTTATTTAGGTAAAGAAGGAGTAATTAATATTGAGCGGGAGGCGAAGATGAGCGGCCGGATTCACAGTAAGGGTGTTATGATTTTAACCGGTTATTTAGGTGGTAAATATGCCCACGATGCTCCCTTAAGTTTAACAGCTTCTATTGCCTTTGAACAGAGTTATGGCGGGGTTGATGGAGATAGTGCTACCTGTGCTGAAGTAGTTGCTTTACTTTCATCACTGGCTGAGATTCCTGTCCGACAGGATATTGCAATTACAGGCTCGATGAATCAAAAAGGTGTTGTTCAGCCGATTGGTGGAGTCAATGAAAAGATAGAAGGATTCTTTAAGGTCTGTCAGGCCAAAGGTCTTACCGGAGAACAGGGTGTGATTATTCCCCGGCGCAACCTGGATAATTTAATGCTGGATCAGGAAGTACTTGACGCAGTAGACGAGGGCAAATTTAACCTTTACAGTATTGAAGAAATTGATCAGGCATTGGAGATTATGTTAAAACAGGAAGCAGAGGAAATTCACTCTGCAGTTAAAGAAAAATTAGAAGAATTTGCCAAACTGGAAGCCGAAAATTATACAGATATTAATGAGGAAGAAGAGGAAGCAGATACAGAAACTGATGAAGATGAAGAATAAATAAGTGAATTATAAGTAGAGGTGAAAAAAATGAAGAAATTAATAAAAAATGCGAATATAATTCTCGAAAATAAAGTTATAAATAATGGTTCTCTAGTTTTTAATGAAGAAAGTGCAAAAATAGAAAAGGTCGCTTCCTATAAGCTGGAAGCTGAGGCAGAAATGGAGGTAATTGATGCTGAAGGTGGTTATCTGACTCCAGGAATGATTGATACTCACATCCATGGTGGAGGTGGATTTGATACCATGGATGCTTCACCTGAAGCTCTAAATAAAATCAGTGAAATCTTAGCCGAACATGGTGTGACTTCTTTTCTGCCAACTACAATGACCATGGCCGAAGCTGATATTCATGCAGCTTTAGAAAATATCCGTCAGGCTAAAAAAAATGATGTCAGCGGAGCCCGGGTTTTAGGAACCCATGTGGAAGGCCCATTTATCAGTCCTGAATACATTGGAGCCCAGAATAGTGAAGAACTGGCTGCTCCAGAGCCAGAGCTTTTAAGAGATTATTATGATGTAGTAGAAATTGTAACTCTGGCACCTGAGGTAGAGGGGGCAGTTGAGTTAATTAAAGAGCTGCATCAGAATAATATTACAGCTTCGGCCGGTCATTCAGCAGCGAGTTACGAAGATTTTCAGCAGGCCTATCAGGCGGGGATGAATCATTTTACTCATTTATATAATGCGATGACCGGACTGCACCACAGGCAGCCTGGACTTGTCGGGGCTGCCTTAGATTCCGAAGCTGCAGTTGAGTTGATAGTTGATCTAATTCATCATCATCAGGCTGTTGATCGCTTTACCATTCAGGCTAAAGGTGTTGATAAGGTAATTTTAGTTTCAGATGGGATGGAGGCAGTAGGACTTAAGGAAGGCGAATACGAATTGGGTGGTCAAAAAGTTATAGTTAAGGATGGGGCTGCCAGACTGGAATCAGGAGTACTTGCAGGCAGTGTTTTAACCTTAGATCAGGCAGTTAGAAATTTAATGGAAGTTACTGAATTATCACTGCCAGAAATATTTAAAATGGTGACTTTAAATCCAGCCCGCAAGTTAAATTTAGATCATAAACTTGGCAGGATTAAGCCTGGTTATCAGGCAGATCTGGTTCTTTTTGACCACAGTTTTAGAGTTCAAAAAACATTTATAAGAGGTAGAGAAATCAGTCGAAAAAATAAGAATTAGAGAGTTTTATTGAGCTAATTTAAAATATAAAGAATTATAAAGACAGGACTTTCATTTTAAGTTTTTGACCTTTCCTGACTTTAGTTTTATAATATAAATAGAAAGTGATGAAGACTAAAGTTTAATAAAAATTCGGAGGTGGTTTTATGTTTGATTTAGTACCATTTAGAAACCGCAGTCGCAGAGATGTCACCGAAAGAGATGAGGATCCATTCAATAATCTGGTGTCCGATTTCTTTGGTGATGTGATGGATTTTGCCGGACGCAGTTTTAGAGCTGACATTAAAGAAAGTGATGAGGAATATACCATTGAAGCAGAAATGCCCGGCATGCAGAAAGAAGATATAAATCTTGAAATTAATGATGATTATCTAACGATTTCTGCTGAGCATCAGGAAGAAAAAGAAGAAAAGAACGAAAACTATATCCGTCGTGAGAGAAGACAGGGCAGATATGCCCGTAGTTTCTATCTCGAAAATGTAAACCAGGACGATATTAAGGCAGAATATGAAGATGGAGTCTTAAAAGTTCATCTGCCAAAAGAAGAAAAAACTCCTGTTAAAAAACGGACAATCGATATTGATTAAATTTAATAGTTTTTATTTCCCGACCAACCAGGTCGGGTTATTTTTTTTGGAGGAAAAGCCAGTTAATTGAAGAATTAATAATAGTAGAGTATAATATAGTTATAGTTTAGAAATAAATTTTTTGTTTGATTTTTAGATTATCTGGTAGAACAATTTCTAAATAAAATTGTTTAGGAGGTTCAAAATTGAATTATCCACAGCTTGATATTTATCTAAATCGAATCAAGAAAAACGCCAGCAAATTAAGGTCTCAACTGGAAGCAAATAAGATTAAATTAACAGCAGTAGTGAAGGGTTTTGCCGGTGATTTGAGCATTTTTAAAGTTTATCAGCAGGCAGAAATAAAAAGTATAGCTGATTCCCGGATTGAAAATATAAAAAAATTTAGAGAGGCCGGATATCAGGACGAGATATTGATGCTTAGAATCCCAATGCCTTCAGAAATTAAGGAGATTGTTCCCTATATTGATGCTTCTTTAATAACTGAAGCGAAAACTGCAGAGCTGATTTCTAAAACAGCAGAAGCGGCTGCTAAAATAATTGATTTGATAATTATGGTTGATATCGGTGACCGGCGGGAAGGGATATTAGCTCATAATTTAGAGGGGCTGGCAAAAAAAATAGAGACTCTGCCCGGGGTTAAACTCAAAGGTATAGGAACTAACTTAGGCTGTTTTGCCGGAATAATTCCGGATCAAAAAAATACTCTCCAGCTTATAAATTTAAAGAGGAAATTGGAAAACCAACTGGGATATGAACTTGAAATTCTATCTGCCGGTAATACTGCAGCTATCAGGCTCTTAAAAGATCAACAGCTGGCCCGGGAGATCAGTAATTTAAGAGTCGGTGAGGCAATTTTACTGGGCACTGATATTATCAATCAAAGTCTAATAGACGACTATTATCATTACAATTTTCGGCTGCAGGCAGAGATAGTTGAGCTCAAAGAAAAGCCTTCAAATCCGGAGGGGGAAATGGCCTTTGGTGGTCAGGGCAGAGGTCAGATTATTGAAGATAAAGGTCTGCGGCGGCGGGCGATTCTGGCAGTTGGAAAACAGGATATTGACTACCACGGACTCTATCCGGAACTTGAGGGAGTAAAGGTCCTGGGGGCCAGCAGTGATCATTTGATAACCGATGTTACAGATGCAGCTCAGGATTTGGAAGTTGGAGATATTTTGACTTTTAAAATTAACTATAGTGCTATGCTGAGAGCAATGACTTCTCAATATGTCAGCAAAAATTATATAGAGTAGTTCTGGAGGGATATTTTTTGGACTTTTATTTAATAATTTTCTTTTTATTTGCCGGGATTTTACTGGGTTTTAAGCTGGACGAAAAAAATTATTTTGTTAAGTTTGCAGATTTAATTACAAAGCTTGGACTTGTGATTTTACTGCTTGTAATGGGAGCCAACCTGGGCAGTAATAATCAGATTGTGCTCCAGCTTGGAGAAATTGGTTTTCAGGCTTTTGCTTTTGCAGCAGTCAGTATTGTTTTCAGTCTGCTGGCTGTAATAATTTTTGTAAAGATTTTCAATTTGAATAATCTGCTTTTAGGTGCTGAACCGGAAACAGCGGCAGAAATTGAAAATCAGAATCTAAAACAGAATCAGAAAGCTGATAATACAATGAGTATTTTAATTTTTGCTTCAGTTGTAATCGGTATTTTAATAGGTTATTTTCTGCTTAATGGAAGCGATTTAGTCTGGCTGGATTCTCTAACCAATTATTCTCTGGCAGTACTGCTTTTTGGGGTTGGAATTGATATTGGCGCCAGCCGCGAAATTATTAAAGATTTAAAAATTATGGGTTGGAAGTTAATTCTGATTCCTATTTTAATAGCATTTGGGTCTATCCTGGGAACAGTTTTAACCGGTGGAGTTTTTGGTTTTGCAGTCGGAGAATCTGCTGCAGTAGGTGCTGGCTTTGGCTGGTACAGCTTATCCGGAGTTTTAATTTCCAAATTACATAGTGCAGAATTGGGTTCACTTGCTTTTTTAACTAATGTTTTTCGTGAGCTGCTGACTGTAATGATTCTGCCTTTAGTTGCAAAATATTTTGGCAGTCTGGCGGTGATCGCACCAGGAGGAGCAACCACTATGGATGTCACCCTGCCTCTAGTTAAAGAAGTGGGTGGAGAGGCAGTTGTGATTCCTGCCTTTGTCAGTGGAGCCGTACTTTCTACTCTGGTACCTGTATTAGTACCTTTATTTTTGAATATCTAAAATTTCAGAACCCAGTTTTAAATATGCTAAAAAATGTACAATTAAACAAAAAAATAAGATTAAATTTGAGCTGCTTATATACTTAACAGACAGTAATTATCACTTTAATAGACAGCAAATTAGAAAGGAATGAATGTTATGAATAAAAAAGAAGAAAAACTTAAAGAAATGAACCAGGCTCTGAAGGCATTGATTGAACCGGAGGGTGACTGGCTGGCCAATCTGGCCAATAGTTCCGCTATATTATTTGAGATGATGGATGATCTTAACTGGGCTGGATTTTATATCTGGAAAAATGAGCAGCTGGTTTTAGGACCTTTTCAGGGTAAAACCGCCTGTATCAGAATAGATGAGGATCAAGGTGTCTGTGGAACAGCTTACTCTCAGCGCAAGATAATGCTGGTGGAAGATGTACAGGAATTCCCGGGACATATTGCCTGTGATCCTGACTCTCGTTCCGAAATCGTGCTGCCTGTAATTGTTGGAGGAGAAGTAATTGCAGTTTTAGATATAGATAGTCCTCAAAGAGCACGTTTTGATGAGCTGGACCGAAAATATTTAAAAGAGTTTGTTGATATTTTAGTTGATCAAACTAATTTTTTACCATTAATGGAGAAGTTTTAAATAATTACAAATAAAGGCATTTGTCTGTCTCAAATCAACTTTGATTAAGAAAAGAAATTGAGAGCAGAAAATATAGGAGGTAATCTTTTGTTTAAAGATAAAGATGTTTTTCTTTTTGATCTGGATGGCACTTTATTAAGCATTGAAGCTGAAGAATTTTTAAAATACTATTTTGGAGCTCTTTCTGCTGATTTTGAAGATTTATGTGCTGATCAGGAGCAGTTTGTTAAACTTTTAATGGCCTCTACCGAAAAAATGATCAGAAATGACGGCAGCCGCAGTAATCAGGAAGCTTTTATGGAAGCTTTTATGGAAAAAATGGAAATTAAGAACCAGGCTGAAGCTAAAAAAATAAAAGAGCGTTTTGATCAATTTTATCAGAGTAAATTTACTGCCCTGGATAAGTATTTTGAGCTTGATCGGGAAACTCCAGCAGAAATTATTGAGTATCTCAAAAAACAGGGCAAAAAATTGGTGCTGGCAACAAATCCACTTTTCCCCAGAGAAGCTGTAGCAGCCAGACTGAGCTGGATTGGAATTGAGGCTGAGGATTTTGAACTTTTAACTCACTATGAAAATATGAGTTATGCTAAACCAAATCCAAATTATTACCGTGAGATTTTAGAAAAAATCGATGCAGACCCTGAAAACTGCCTGATGATTGGCAATGATTTAAAAGAAGATGCGGCAGCTTCTGAGCTGGGTATAAAAACTTTAATTATTTCGGATAAACTAATAGAAAGAGAAGACAGCAGCTATCCTGTGGCCTGGCAGGGGAGTTTAAAAGAGTTTAAGGAATTGATAAAAGAAGAAATATAATTTTTGGAGAAAGCAATTCAGTCTTTAAGGTGGTGTTAATAAATGATAAAAATTCCATATGGATTGAGCGATTTTTCTGATGTGATGAATGATAATTATTTTTATGCTGATAAAACTAAGTATATAGAGCTTTTAGAAGACTATGGTGAGAAATACATTTTCTTATTAAGACCTCGAAGATTTGGCAAAACACTTTTTTTATCTACTTTAGAACATTATTATGATATTCAGCAAAAAGAAAATTTTAGTCATTTATTTGATGATTTGTATATAGGTAAAAATAAGACTGAATTAGCTAATAATTATTATATCTTAAAATTTGATTTTTCGGGAGTTAGAACTGACTCTAAAACAGAAATGAAAAAATTATTTAATAAAAAAGTAAAAAAAGGTATCAAAACATTTATTGATAAGTATAACTTTGATATTCAAATTTCAAAATCAGGAGAAGCCGCTGGTATAATGCATGATTTTAATGCTGAAATTGCAAATATACTTAGACAAAAAGAGAAAAGTATTTATCTATTGATTGATGAATACGATCATTTTGCTAATGATATTTTGAGTAAGAATCCTTCTGAATTTCAAAAAATAGTAGGCCAGGCCGGATCTGTTAGAATATTTTTTGAAGCCTTAAAAGAAGCAACTGCTGACGGAATTATTTCAAGAATGTTTGTAACTGGCGTTAGCCCCATAGCTTTAGATAGTATGACAAGTGGTTTTAACATTGAATCAAATTTAACTACAGATCCAAACTTTAATCAGGCATTTGGTTTTACAGCAGAAGAAATCAAACCATTATTATCAGAGATTATTCCCAAATCTCAGAGAGATCATATTTTATCCAGATTACATGAATATTATAATGGGTATTTATTTAGTAAATATGCAGATAAACGGGTTTTTAACAGTGATATGATTCTTTATTATTTCAATAGCTTTAAAAAACTCGGTCATGAAGCAGATGAGTTAATAGACAGCAGTATTTCCAGTGATTATTCTAAATTGCAAAAATTATTTTCATTGAAAAATAGAAAAAGAAATTATAGTATTTTAGAAGATATACTGGCTGGAAATGAACAGATGGGTAAAATAACTGGGGAATTTAATCTTAAAAGTGATTTTAGCCGTAAAGACTTTCTTTCATTATTATTTTATCTCGGTTTTTTAACAATTGATCGAGAAGAAGATGGCTTTATTTACTTTAGAGTTCCTAATTATGCTGTTAAAGAAATATATTTTGATTATTTTACAAGTCTTTTAGATGAAAATTCTTCTTTTGATTCAATTGAAATTGAAGCAGCAGCGGTTGAGATATTAAAAAATGGTAAAATTAATAATTTTATCGAGAAAATAGAGAATGCACTTGCTTCTTTATCAAATAGAGATTATATTAGTTTTGATGAAAAATATATTAAAGTTTTAATTTTTTCTTATCTTAATTTGACTAAACTTTCGATTGTTAAAAGCGAGTATGAAGTGGAAAATGGCTATTTAGATATTGCCCTTTTACGAAGGGATAAAACTAATGCTAATTATGATGCCTTAATAGAATTAAAATATATTAAGAAAAAAGACTTTGATTTAGAGGGTAAAAAACTGATTCAAGAAAAATTAGAAGAAGCTAAAAATCAGCTTCTCAGTTATTCTAAAGCTGAAGAATTTAAAGATCGAAAAGACCTAAAGAAGTGGGCGATTATTTTTGTAGGGAACAAAGCTACAATCGAAGAACTATAATTTCAAAAAGACTCCAGCTGGATAATTAATCCTACTGGAGCCTTTATTTATTATAATAATTTTTCTGTGAGCAATCAAAATTAGCAAACTGTTATTGATTTATAATTATTTTTCAACAACAAGTTTTTCTGACTGGCTTAACTTATATTCCTGGTCATAGACTTTGATTGTTAAGTCTTTTCCTGCTTTCAGTGAGAAGACAGATTCATCTTGACTGACCTCAACTTTAATTCTGCGGCCTCTAAAGTTAATCATAAAGTTAAATCCATTCCATGCTGCCGGTAAAAATGGTCTAAATTCTACCTGATCGTCTTTAACTTTAAAACCGGCAAAACCTTTTACAATTGACATCCAGGTTCCTGCCATACTTGTAATATGCAGACCATCATCAGTATCAGTATTGTAATTATCCAGGTCCAGACGTGCTGTTCTTAGATATAATTGATAGGCTTTTTCTTCTCGTTCTAAGTCAGCTGCCAGGAGAGAATAAATACAGGGGGAAAGTGAAGATTCATGTACTGTCCGCGGTTCGTAAAAATCATAGTGGCGGGCAATACTTTCCTGATCAAAGTCTTCTTTAAAATAATAGATTCCCTGCATTACATCTGCCTGTTTAATATAGGGTGAACGTAAAATTCTATCCCAGGACCAATTTTTATGGAGAGGAATATCTTCTTCTTTAAGGTCAGAGACCAGTTTTTGTTCCTTATCCAGATAGCCATCCTGCTGAGCATAGATATCATATTCTTCCAGATAAGGATAGTACATTTTTTCGGTCATCTCCTGCCATAATTCCAGCTCAGATTCGTCAATTTCCAGTTCAGAAATCCACTGCTTATATTTATCTGGATCATTTTCCTTAATCTTTTTTAAGTTTTCCAGGGTATAGTTGAGAGTCCAGACCGCTATTCGGTTGGTATACCAGTTATTATTAACATTGTTTTCATATTCGTTAGGACCGGTTACTCCCAGGATCATATATTTTTCCTTCCGCGGATTAAAGTGAGCTCTATCAGCCCAGAAGCGGGAGATTTGAGCCAGCACAGGAATACCATATTCTTTAATATAATCCTGATCCCCAGTATAATCAACATAATCTTTAATGGCATGGGCAATCGCTCCATTGCGGTGGATTTCCTCAAAGGTGATTTCCCATTCGTTGTGGCATTCCTCTCCATTAATTGTTACCATTGGATAGAGAGCACCAGCAGCACCCAGTTTATCTGCATTTTCCACAGCTTTTTCCAGGTGGCGGTATCTATATAATAATAGATTGCGAGCAACATCCTGACTGTGGGTAGACAGATAAAAAGGAAGGCAGTAAGCTTCTGTATCCCAGTAAGTCAAACCACCATATTTTTCGCCTGTAAATCCTTTGGGCCCAATATTCAGACGGGAATCATGGCCGGTATAAGTCTGATTTAAATGAAAGATATTAAAACGAATTCCCTGCTGTGCTTCCGGGTCACCTTCAATTTTAATATCACTTTCCTGCCAGATTTTAGCCCAGGCCTCTGTATGTTCAGTAAATAATTCACTATAACCCCGGAAGGCAGCTTCCGCAGCTTTTGATTTTGCCTTTTCACTAACCTGATCAGCCTCATAATCACGGCTGGTACAGACTGCTAGATATTTATTTAATTCTATTTTTTCGTCTGGAGCGGCCTTAAATATAATTTTATTTCCTACATAGTTTTCGTCTCCAGGTCCGGTTAATAACTTAACTTCCCGGTCCTTTTTATTTAATTTCCAGTTCATAGCTGTAGAAACAACAAAATCTGATTTTCTGGTTTTCATTGAAAGCACTGCTTTACCCGGTTTGTTTTCTTTTTTCAGTCCCTCCCAGAAAAATTCATCATAATTGGCATCTTCATTTTTAACATCACCATCTAGATAGGGAATTAATTCGATTTTTGCTGTCTGATCAAGTGTCTGTAGACTGTATTTTAGAGCAGCCAGTTCCTTATCCTGCTGACTCAAAAACCGAGTTTCTGTTACTTCAACCCGATTATCTTTCAGCTCCAGAGTAAAAGATCTCTCTAAATAAGCTTCTTTCATATTTAAAACCCTTTTAAAATTACTGAAATCAACCTCTGCCAGGTCAATTTTCTGTCCATCTATTTTTAAATCAATCCCAATAAAATTAGCAGCATTAGCAATTTTTGCAAAATACTCTGGATATCCATTTTTCCACCAGCCAACAATAGTTTTATCTGGATAGTAAACACCGGCAATATATGTTCCCTGCAGGCTGTCACCGCTGTAGCTTTCGGCAAAATTTCCGCGCAAACCCATATGGCCATTCCCCAGACTCATTATACTTTCTGTAACTCTGTTATAGTCTTTATCAAAATCATTTTCAATAACTTTCCATTCATCAACTTCGAAATATTTTTTCAAAATCTCCACCTGCCTTTCAGCTAAATTATATCAGAAATGCCAGATTAATGAAAGAGCTTCCATTTTTATAAAAAGAGCGGTATTGGAAGTATATTTATCTGAGATTTTTGCCTGAAATTTGATTTAAATTATTTCTATATGTCCTCTTACTTTTAATTATTATCAATTTGTTATATGATAGGATTGATAATTGATAATAATTACTATAGATAGATATTTTGGGGGTTGAATAATGGAAGACTTTTGTGAAATTAATTATTAATATAGATAAGGATCCAGCTAAAAAGCCGAACCCTTAATTTTGATCTGGATATTTTTAATCTGAATTAAATTAAATCTACTTCCTGCAGTAATTCTTCTAAAGCCTGTTTGATCGGGGCTGCAGGGCGTCCCAGTAGTTTTTCGAAATCATTACTTTTTACATTAAGTGCTCCCTCTCTAATTCCGCGCTGGATAGCAGCTAACATCGGTAGAGAAGATTCGGGCATTCCACTTTTTTTCATTATCTGTTTATATTCTTCATCATTCACTCTTTTAATTGGAATTTCCTGGCCGATTACTTCTTCTACGGCTGATACCAGTTCTGCCTGAGTAAGGGGTTGAGCGGAAAGCTCATAAACAGTATTTTCATGACCTGATTCGGATAATACTTTAGCTGCAGCTTCTGCATAATCTTTTTGCAGGGCCCAGCCAACCTTTCCATCTTTAGCAGCGGTTACCCAGGGTTGACCTGAGATGGCTGCTTTAATACTGGGGAGTTCATTGCGCAGATACCAGTTATTACGTAAAAAGGAATAGGGAATTCCTGTAGCTTTTATAGCTTTCTCAGTTTTTCTGTGGACAGGAGCCAGAAATAAAGAACTATTTTCGGCATCTGCCAGGCTGGTATAGGCAATAAACTTAACGCCAGCTTCTGCTGCGGCCTGAACCGCATTTTGATGTTCCCTAATTCTTGTCTCGTTATCACCAGTGGTCGATATAATCAGGATTTTGTCTATATTTTTAAAGGCTGTGCTTAAAGTCTCAGGCCGTGCAAAATCTCCCTGACGCACATCAACTCCTCTGTTTTTTAGGTCTTCAGCTTTGGACGGATCACGGACACTTACGGCCAGCTGTTCAGTCGGGATTTTTTCCATTAAAAAACCCATTACTTTGGAACCAAGTTTTCCAGTTGCACCGGTTACTAAGGTTTTCATAAACAATTCCTCCTTTAGAATTTTATTATAAAGTTAAAATCTTTTTGGTTAATGTACCAGTCAAAATATGTTTTCGAAATCTATTTCTATCTACAAACTATAATATCAAAAAAATCGGAAAAAAAATGTTAGCATTTCACACTTTATAATTTATTAATACAAAAAAATACATACTTTGCTTTCAATATTCTTTTATTTATTGTATGATTTAAGTTAAGTAAAAGATGAGACTTAGAAAAAAATAAAACATTGGAGGTTAGATAATGATTATTGATTTTTTGATTGAATTATCACCTATCACCCAGGCTTTACTGGCAACATTATTTACCTGGTTAGTCACAGCTCTGGGGGCTGGAGTTGTTTTCTTTTTTAAAGATGTTGATCGCAGACTTCTTGATAGTATGCTGGGGTTTGCTGCTGGAATAATGATAGCAGCCAGTTTCTGGTCTTTACTTGCTCCTGCAATAGAAATTTCCGAAAAACAGGGAGTGGCAGGTTGGATTCCCGCTGTAATTGGCTTTTTAATGGGGGGAATATTTTTACGTCTGGTTGATCTGGTTCTGCCGCATTTGCATCCCGCTTTAGCTAAAAGTGAACCTGAGGGAATTAAAACTAACTGGCAGAGAAGTGTTTTGTTGGTTTTAGCAGTTACTTTACATAATTTTCCGGAAGGTCTGGCGGTTGGAGTAGCTTTTGGGGCAGCTGCAGCAGGTATTCCGTCTGCTACTATTGCAGGTGCTGTTGCACTGGCAGTGGGAATTGGACTGCAGAATTTTCCTGAAGGAGCAGCAGTATCTATTCCTTTAAAAAGAGAGGGCCTCTCTGCAAAAAAGAGTTTTATGTATGGCCAGTTTTCGGGAGCCGTTGAACCAGCAGCAGGAGTTTTAGGGGCTGCAGGTGTCTATTATATGAGACCGATACTTCCATATGCTTTAGCTTTTGCTGCAGGGGCAATGATTTTTGTGGTAGGAGAAGAGCTAATACCAGAAGCTAACTCAGAAGGTAACAGTCATCTAGCTACCACAGGTTTGATGCTGGGGTTTGCAGTTATGATGTTTTTAGATATTTCTCTGGGTTAATTTAAATGCTATTTTACTAATTAAATTAAGATATCTGTAGTAAAATTAAAATTATTTTCTTGACTTATTTAAAGAATTCAGTTATAATTAAAAAAATTAGAGATGAGAAGAGCCCAGATTAGTAGAGCAGAGTTAGAGATGAGATTAGCAGAGCAAATATGTGTAATTAATGGGCCAGATTTATATCTATTTATATAAATGTGGCTTTTTTGTTTTAGTAAAAGAGTGATTTGAGCTTATAGCTTCAAATCACAACTAAAACAGAGTTTTGGTATTTAAAATCATATTTTTAAGTTTTAGCATAGCGACTTTTTAAATTTGCTAGAACAAGTTGATGAAGATAAAAGTTAAATTAATAAAGGTCCTGGATGACCTGAGCTGATTGTGCAGCAGGAGGCTGCAATCAAGAAGGTAGATTAATTTAACTTGTAATCGAATTTTACTTGTTCTTAAATTTAAAGTGGAGTTAGCTCAAACTTTTAAGATGCTATTTTAAATAACTAAAAATCTCTTACTAATAACTACGGTCAGGCTTTTAAACAAGCTCTGGCCGTTTTCTGGTTTCAGAGCAGAAACTGAAAAAAGTTAAAGGAGGAGAGAGATGAAGACTAAAACTGAGTTTTTAGAACTAACAGCAGAATATAATTTGATACCAGTTTACGATGAGTTTATTGCAGATGTTGAGACTCCAATTTCTTTATATAAAAAATTAGCTTTAAATAAAGATTATACCTATCTTTTAGAGAGTTCGGAAAATGACCGATATTCTTTTATCGGCTTAAAGCCAGCAGCTGTTCTAAAAAATTATGATGATTATTTAGAAGTGATTAAAGAGGGAAAAAAAGAAAAATTAGAGGGGGAGAAGATAGTTCCTTATCTGCAGCGGCAGCTGGCTGAACTTAAGGTTTATGAAAATGAAAAGCTGCCCCCATTTTCTGGAGGTTTTGTCGGCTATTTTAATTATGAGATGATAGAAAAATGGGAGGATATTTATCACCTGGAGGTAGATAAAGAATTAAAAAAGGATAAGACACCTCTCAGTCTGCTGGTAATGAGCAAGATTATAATTGCCTATGACCATCTGCATAATACGGTCAAGATTATTAATAACCTTAAAATAAAATCAGACTTAAGTCGGAAAGAAAAAGAAAATATTTATCTGCAGGCTAAAGAGGAAATCAAAAAGATTAAAGCTGAAATTGAAAATAATAATTCTAAATTAAAGCCGGCTGCAGTTAATTTAGATTCAAAACAGGATAAAAGGCTAAAGTCAAATACTACAAAAAAAGAATATCAAAAAATGGTGGAAAAGGCGAAAGAACATATTAAGGCTGGAGATATTTTTCAGATTGTACTCTCCCAGAAATTTTCAATAAAAAATGATCTGCCTCCTTTTAAAATTTATAGAGCTTTAAGATCAGTAAATCCTTCTCCCTACTCTTTTTATCTTAATTTTCCCGAGATAAGAATCATTGGTTCTTCACCTGAGGTACTGGTCAGAGTTAGAGGACAGCGGGTAATGACCCGCCCCCTGGCAGGAACCAGACGCAGAGGCAAAGACAGTAAAGAAGATCAGGAATTAAAAATGGATCTCCTAAATGATGAAAAAGAAAAGGCAGAACATACAATGCTTCTGGATCTGGGACGCAGTGATTTGAGCAGAATTGCAGCCCCAGGTAGTGTTGAAGTGATAGAGTTAATGGAAGTTGAATTTTATTCTCGGGTAATGCATATTGTTTCTCAGGTGGAAGCTGACCTCAAGCAGGGTCTGGACAGTCTGGATGTCTTAAAAGCTGTTTTTCCGGCCGGCACGGTTTCCGGTGCTCCTAAAATAAAGGCGGTTGAACTGATTGATGGACTGGAAAGAGAAGCTCGGGGAGTGTATGCAGGTACAGTAGCTTATTTGAGTTTTAATGGTAATTTAGACAGCTGTATTACAATCAGGACCTTTTCTTTAGTTGAGGGCAGGCTTAACCTACAGGTTGGAGCCGGAATTGTTGCTGATTCTGATCCGGTCAAAGAATATCAGGAGACACTTAACAAAGGGCGGGCTTTATTTGAGGCTCTGGAAGTGGTAAGAGAGGATGGTATCCGTGATTTTAGTAATTGATAATTATGATTCCTTTACCTATAATTTGGTGCATCTGCTGGAGGAGTTTGATCAGGTAGAGGTAATGCGCAATGATAAGTTGAGTCTTGATGATGTGGAAATTATGGCACCTGATAAAATAATTATTTCTCCAGGACCAGGCCGCCCCGATGATGCAGGAATTTCTAAGGAACTAATTTTATACTTTAAAGATAAAATTGATATCCTGGGAGTCTGTCTCGGTCATCAGTGTATTGGAGAAGTTTTTGGCTCAAGGGTGGTAAAAGCTGATAGAATTGTGCACGGTAAGATATCTGCAGTCAGGAAAGTTAAAAATGACGGTCTTTTTGCCGGGCTTGAAGATGGTTTTGCTGCTACCCGTTATCATTCATTGATTGTTGACCGGGAAAGTTTAAGTCCAGAACTTGAGGTGCTGGCGGAAAATGATAAAGGTGAAATCATGGCTTTAAAACATAAAAAATATCCGATTTATGGTGTCCAATTCCATCCGGAATCAATTCTGACCGAGGCAGGAAGAGAGCTGATCAAGAATTTTTTAGAACTTTAATTTAGAACAGAAATTTAAAAATTGAACTTTAAAGAGTTTTGACCCTGAATTAAAAATTAATTTTAGAATAACTTTAAAAAATATATTAGCTGAGATGAGAGTAAAAATTAGAGGAGGAGAGCAGATGTTTAACAAACATTTAGATAAAGTAGTGAGTGGAAAAGATTTAACTCTGGCAGAAATGGAAGAAGCAATGTCAATGGTAATGGAGGGTAAAACAACAGACAGTCAGCTAGCGGGATTCCTGGTTGGACTGCGGATTAAAGGTGAAACAATAGATGAGATAACCGGAGCAGCCAGTGTGATGCGAAATAAGGCAGCAGAAATCAAAACTGAGGCCCGGAATTTGATCGACAGCTGTGGCACCGGAGGAGATGAAAAAGGAACTTTTAATATTTCTACAACTACTGCTCTTGTTATGGCAGCTGGTGGTTTAAATGTTGCCAAACACGGGAACCGTTCCGTTTCTTCAAAAAGCGGCAGTGCTGATCTGCTGGAAGCTCTGGGGGTAAAAATTGATTTAAGTCCTGAGGCAGCGGGGAAATGTCTGGATCAGATTGGGATTTCCTTTCTTTTTGCTCCCCATTTTCATCAGGCAATGAAATATGCGATTGGCCCGCGAAAAGAGCTCGGCTTAAGAACGATATTCAATATTTTAGGACCGCTGACCAATCCGGCAAAGGCTGATTATCAGGTGCTGGGAGTCTATAAAGAAGAATTAGTGCAGCCGCTGGCCTATGTACTCAAAAACTTAGGCTTAAAATCAGCAATGGTTGTTCACGGAGCCGGGGGAGTTGACGAGCTGTCTCTGGTTGGAGAAAACAAAACAGCGTATTTAAAAGATGGAGAAGTCAAAGAATATAATTTTAGCGCGGAAGCTGCCGGCCTTGAGTCCGCACCTCTGGAGTCTATTTTAGGGGGAGTACCAGAAGAAAACAAGCAAATAACTCTGGATATTTTAACAGGTAAAAAAGGTCCCAAAAGAGATGTTATTTTACTTAATTCAGCTGCAGCCTTTCTGGTAGAAAATAGGGTGGATAGTCTGCAGGAAGGTGTTAAACTGGCGGCTGAACTGATCGACAGCGGTCAGGCAATGGAGAAGCTGGAAGAGCTTATTCAGTGCAGCAATTCATTCGATAATAGTTCCAGGGCGGTGTCTTAATGATTTTAGATAAAATTGTAGAGCATAAAAGAAAAGAAGTTAAAGAACTGAAACAGCAGAGAAGTTCCTTAAAAGAAAGACTGGCAGCAGACAAAATATCACTGCTGGCAGAAATCAAAAAAGCTTCTCCCAGTAAAGGACTTATTCAGCCTAATTTTAACCCGGCCGCTCAGCTTAAGGCTTATGAGCAGGCAGGTGCGGCAGGAATTTCAATTCTAACTGACCAGAAATTTTTTCAGGGCAGCACTCAGATTTTAAAAGAAATGAGAAAGCTGACTGAACTGCCAATTTTGCGCAAAGAATTTATTATTGATCCTTTACAGATTTATGAGAGTTTTTTTCTCGGAGCTGATGTAATCCTTTTAATAGCTGCAATATTAGATGACCGGCAGCTGGAAAATTTTCTGGTTCTGTCCGGAGAGTTAAATCTGGAGGCAGTAGTTGAGGTGCACAGCCGGGAAGAATTAAAACGGGTTTTAAAAACTGAAGCAGAGATAATTGGAATCAATAACCGTGATTTAAATGATTTCAGTGTTGATCTGAAAACAACAGCTGATTTGAATGCTGAACTGGAGAAGCTGGGCCAGCGTGATAATCATTACCTGATTGCTGAAAGTGGAATTAAAACTAAAGCAGATATAGATTTTTTAAGAGAAATTGGAGTAGATGGAGTTCTGATTGGGGAGACTTTAATGAGATCAGAGTCACCAGCAGCAAAAGTTAAGGAGCTGGGGCTAATCTAAAGACACAGGACTCTCAGAAAGAAGATGATTTATTTAAATATTCGGAGGTGGATAATTTGTTAGAAAATAGAACTATGATCAAACTCTGTGGAATGACCCGCAGAGAAGATGTTGTCTATGCAGTTAATATGGGAGTTGATGCACTGGGCTTTATTCTGGCAGAAAGTCCTCGTCAGATCAGTCTGGAAAAAGTGAGAGAACTGACTCATAATTTACCACCATTTATTAACCGGGTAGCGGTTGTGGTAAACCCTGAACCAGAAGAAGTGGCAGAAATCGAAAAAAGCGGACTATTTGATTATATTCAGTTTCACGGCAGTGAGGAGCCGGAGCTGCTTGCAAGTACAGCCTTAAAAAGTATTAAAGCCATCTCAATTGCCGGAGAAAATGATCTGGCTGAAGTTGAAAAATATAGAGAAAGTGCAGATTATCTCTTGTTTGATACAAAAATTGGCAGTCAGAGTGGTGGTACAGGAGAGAGTTTTGACTGGTCCTTAATCAGTGAGCTAAAGCTTCCCTATATCCTGGCCGGGGGTCTGGGAGCAGATAATATTGAGGCGGCTCTTAAAAAATTGAATCCGCTGGCAGTTGATATTAACAGCCAGGTAGAAAATGAACCGGGCCAGAAGAATCAGTGTCTGGTTAAAAAGACAGTGGAGAAAATAAAAAACCGAAAGGAGTAGAGAAGATGAGCAGAGGTTATTTTGAAGAATTTGGGGGACGTTTTGTTCCGGAAACTCTAATGCCGGCTCTGGATGAGCTAGAAGAAGTATATTTAGAGCTGAAGGATGATCCAAAATTTATTAATCAATTAAAGTCACTGCTTGCTGATTACAGCGGCAGACCGACTTCTTTATATTATGCTGAACAGCTGACTAAACACTACGGAGGAGCAAAAATTTACTTAAAACGTGAGGATTTAAATCACACCGGAGCTCATAAAATTAATAATACATTAGGTCAGATTCTGCTGGCCAAAAAAATGGGTAAAAAAAGAATTATTGCTGAGACTGGTGCCGGACAGCACGGAGTGGCAACAGCAGCAGCAGCAGCCCGCTTCAACTTAGACTGCGAAATCTATATGGGTGCTGAAGATATAGAGCGGCAGGCACTTAATGTCTATAAGATGGAAATGCTGGGGGCAGAGGTTATCCCGGTGACCAGCGGAACTCAGACTTTAAAAGATGCTACAAACGAAGCAATTCGCGACTGGGTGACAAATGTTGAAGATACCCACTACATTATTGGTTCTGTAGTTGGTCCCCATCCCTATCCGGAGATGGTTCGGGATTTTCAGCGAATAATTGGTGATGAAACAAAAAGGCAGATTAAAGAAAAAGAAGGCAGATTACCGGACTATATTTTAGCCTGTGTTGGAGGCGGCAGTAATGCGATGGGAATTTTTTATCCCTTTGTTGAAGATAAAGAAGTGAAGTTAGTCGGGATTGAAGCTTCCGGGAAGGGAATAGACAGCGGCCAGCATGCAGCAGCTTTAACTGCCGGTCGGGTTGGAGTTTTACACGGCAGTAAATCCTATCTGCTGCAGGATGATGATGGACAGATTATTCCTGCTTATTCAATCTCCGCCGGGCTTGATTATCCGGGGGTTGGCCCGGAACACAGCTATTTAAAATCAATTGAGCGGGTGGATTACCAATCTGCAGCCGATATGGAAGCTGTAGCAGCATTTAAACTATTAAGTAAAAAAGAAGGTATCATCCCTGCTCTGGAGAGTTCTCATGCCCTCTCATATTTAGAAAAGCTGGCTCCAGAACTTGATCAGGATCAAATAATAGTAGTTAATCTTTCCGGTCGGGGAGATAAAGATATTAATAATTTTAAGAAGATCAGGGAGGCAGAAAAAGATGAATAAAATAAGAGCACAATTTGAGAACAAAAAGCCTTTAGTCACCTATATCAGTGGTGGTGATCCCAGTCTGGAGATGACCGAGAAACTGATATATAAACTGCAGGCTGAAGGTGTAGATATTATTGAACTGGGGATTCCCTTTTCTGACCCACTGGCTGATGGCCCGGTGATCCAGGAAGCTTCTCAAAGAGCTTTAAAGGCGGGTACAACTTTAAAAAAGCTGATTGCAAAAATTAATCAAATTCAGGATAGGGTTGAGGTACCGCTGGTTTTAATGGGCTATTATAACTCAGTTTTAAATTACGGAGAAAAAGAATTCGCCCGCGATATATCGGAGGCTGGAATCTCAGGTGTAATTATTCCTGATCTGCCGGTTGATGAGAAAGCAGAGCTTTCAGAGCATCTGGCTGATTACGGGATTTCTCAGATCATGCTGGTAACTCCCAATACCTCTGATCAGCGTTTAAAAGAAATAATCGCTAAAAGTTCGGGCTTTCTTTACTGTGTAGCCCACCTGGGAACTACCGGTGATGATCAGCAGGGAGTTTATCCTAAATTAGAAAGTTATCTGGATCGGGTTCGCAAAACTGCAGGTGAACTACCGCTGGGGCTTGGTTTTGGGATTGATGGCCCAGAAAAAGTGAAAAAAATAATTGATTATCCAGATGGAATTATTATCGGCAGTGCCCTAATTAAAGCTATTCAGGCAGGGAATACTGAGGTAGAAATGTTAGCTAATGCCGGAGAATTTGTGCGAAATATAAAGAGTGCTGTGCGCAAAAAAACATTTTACAATTTATAATAAATATAATATACTTTATTTAAGAGATTAAACAAATGATTAAAAAATTATTAAAATTTCTAAAATTTCAAATAACACAATTGAGGAGAGATAATATGGAAGATTACATGAAAAATCTTAAAGAAAGAGTAGATAAAAAGATAATGGACATTTTTTCTGCCGGTTATGAAGCTCATTATATGCTGAAAAAAGTTTTGAAAGATGATACCTTATTTGTAGAAAATAAAGATATTATCGATGTTATTTTTATAGAAAGAGAGGAAATTAGTGGGAGTAGTGATTCTTCAGCAAAACCATATGAGCCAGCGAAAGTAATAATTGCAACTACTTATGGGATTATTTTTTTAGAAGAGGGTTTTAGAGAAATAAATGATAATTTGCTTGGTTACAGGTTGAAAAAGACTTATTATAATAAAATTGATAGTGTAGAATTAGATATTTGTCTTTTAAATGGTAGTTTTAGAGTCTATAGTGGTGGTAATGCAAGTTCGGAAATTGAATTTTCTACTGCAAAATATTTTAAAGAGTTTGAGGAATTTATGAGCATTATTCACGAAAATATTATGGAAAACAAATAGAGATAAATCATTCAGAAGAAGTATTTTAAAAACTTAATAAAAGGCTAAAGCATCAACTTTAATTTTGAGTCTGTCAAAATGTACATATATTCGGTAATCCAGTAATTTGACAGAATTTAAAAAACCCTATTTTTAGAAATAGGGTTTTTGCTGTATCTATTAATTAATCCTTGTTGGAATGATAAAAAATAAATAATTTAGAAAGGGGTATATTTTATGAATAAGGAAATTCAAGATATTGAGAAAAAAACACAGGAAGAAGGAAGATTTTTAGTAGATAATTTTGGCGTCGATATGGACAATATTTCATATATACTTTTAGGACCCTTGATTTTCCTTATTATATTTCTGCTGCCTATTCCTGGGTTAGATTGGCAGGCAAGAGGCGGATTAGGTATTTTGATTTGGATGGCTTTCTGGTGGACAAGTGGTCATATTGCAGTTGCAATTACAGCTTTAGTTCCAATTTTTGTTACCACATTTATACCTATAGCACCAGTTGGAGAGATAGTAAGAGTATTCAGTCATAGAATAGTATTTTTGATTGCTGGAAGCTGTGCTATAGGAGCAGCGTGGCAGAGATGGGGAATTGCGAAAAGATTGTCCCTTAAGATATTATCTTTTTTTGGGAATAGTGCCCGCAAACAAATATGGGCCTGGTTTTTAATTTCTGCATTATTAAGTTCAATTATTGCTGATACCGTAACTGCAGCAGTATTTGTGCCGGTAGCTGTTACACTTCTGCAGTATTTAGGTTTTGATTCAAATACAAAAAGATGGAATAATAAGGCAGCCACCAATATTTTGCTGGCAATTGCCTGGGGAGCTTCTATTGGAAGTTTACCTACTCCTTTAGGAGGTGGACAAAATCTATTAATTTATGAATTTTTAAATGAAGCTGTGGGTAGAAAAATATATTTTTATGAATGGACATTGCGAATGCTTCCTTTTACTCTTATGTTTATTCCCTTTATTGGTTTTTATATAAGTCATATTTTACAATCTGAAGATGTTAAATTACCGGGGTCTAAAGAAATATATCAAGAAGAGTTAGCTAAAATGGGAAAAATGAAAAAAGGGGAAATATATTCTGCTTTTGTTTTTGTTTTAGCAGTTGCTTCAGCTTTTTTAGAACCTCTTTATTCTAAATTGTTACCATTTTTAGATCCAGCTTTTGTGTTTTTTAGTCTTGCATTTTTATTATTTTTTATACCAACTGAAGAAAATGAAAATGTATTATCAATAAAAAGTATGGGTTATTTTCCTATAACAGTAATGATAGTTTGGCCAAGTGCTTTAGCTTTAGCAAAGGTATTAGAATTTTCTGGACTGGCAGAAATCATCGGTAATAATCTCAGTTTTTTTGCAAGTGGATATGGTATTTTTACTTTTCTTGTTTTTGGAGGAGTAACAGTTTTACTGACAAATATTTCGACAAATACAGCCTCTGCAGCTTTGCTTTTGCCAATAATAATCCAACTGTTTGTATCTAAAGGATTAAATCCAGTTCCAATAATATTACTTTTAACTGTTTCTGTTAATTTGTCTTTTGCTATAGCTTCAGGTAATGGTTGTCTTGCAGTAAGTGCAGGTTATGGTGTTAATTTAAAAACAATGTTTAAACATGGAGTAATTATTGCTATAATTGGATTTATTCTTTCAACCGGACTTGCTTATATTTTAGACCAAATTTTACCCTGGTGGGGGGTACTCTAGATTTTAAATAAAATAGTAATTCAATTTATATTTGTCCAAACTAATTTTTGAAAACCATTTATTTAATAAATAAAGGTATTTGTCTAATTATGTCGAATTATAATATATAGAGATATAAAAAATTATAGAATACTTCAATAACTCGTTTCATTTCATTATTTTTTTACTTATTCAGGAAAAAAATAGAATTTTATATAATTATTTCAATTAAATATAATAAATATTTATTTTTAAATTTATTAACTAATATTGTAGTATCTATAGAATAATTGTTAATAGTAATCGACCGAGAAGAGTTATTAGGTCTCAATTTAAACTTTGAAATAAATTTAGTTTGATACCTAATAAGAGAGGAGAGTTTTAGATGAATAAAAATCAGAAATACAACAGAGAGATTCCAGTAAAAATACAGGATAAATGGCAGAACATTGTAGATATACTTGTTAAAACAGCAGATAGTTCAGATGCTTTGATAACGCGGTTTGATCCTCCTTTTCTTGATGTTTTTAAAGCAAGTGATAATCTTGAGAATATCTTTGCAGAAGGAATGAGAACTAAAATATCAGGTCATTATTGTGAGGCGGTTATTAAAAATGAGAAGAAAGTAATGATTGTCAATGCTTTAGAAAACAGCAAGTGGAAAGATTCAATTGATGCTCAGGCTGGACTAAATGCATATTTAGGCTACCCTTTAAAATGGCCTGATGATAAAATCTTTGGTACACTCTGTATTCACGACAAAAAGACCCA
>Ga0247721_100024_pt1 | contig 93236 bp, 94 predicted proteins | sample MSEWel2017_08_16_FD_189089 | JGI IMG/M metagenome (GOLD analysis project Ga0247721, IMG submission 189089) | Subsurface sediment microbial communities from gas well in West Virginia, United States - MSEEL Well Study Marcellus 3H_2017_08_16 | ecosystem: Environmental > Terrestrial > Deep...
ACCATTGGTAATAGTATCAACAACAAAATCCAGATTGATTCCGCTGACCTCAGCATTTACAACAAAGTCAAATTCCTGGTAAAATGCCTGTTCAGCTGGAAAATCATCATAGTCGCCGCCACCATTAGAATAAACACCATCTCGTGGTAAATCAACATCAAGTGCATCACCATCAGCTAGAGCTTCAGCTGTTGCAGTTGGATCATCACCATAGTCACCAGCCTGGAAAACAGCAGAAACTTTACCACTAAATTCAATGTTATCCTGTGGTACGTCCATAGCGTCTACCTTAGCTTCTAATTCGTCCATATCTTTACCTAAAGCATCTACATCTGCACCTAATACTTTAAGTTCAGCACTTAGTTCGAATGTTAAAGCATCAACGATATCTGCTACTTCTTCAGCTTGAGCATCAGAAAGTTCCTTATTGGTGTTCTTTTCCATTAAAGACTTAACGATAGCAGTTACGTCTTCTGCCTGACCTGTAGTTAGACCTTCGCCCATTTCGTCAACTTCGTTAGCTAGAGCTTCCTGCTCAGCAACAATGTTGTCTAATGCGCGGCTAACCATAACAGCCATTTCGTAACGAGTCATTGACTGCTGACCTTTAAATTCGCCGTCAGGATAACCTTCGACGATACCAGCAGCAACTAATTTGTTAATTGCATCATATGCCCAGTGATTACTTGGTACGTCAGAGAATGACTGACCAAATGCAGGCATAGCTAATGCTACGATTAAGATTAAAGCAATTGTAATTGTAAGTTTTTTCATTATTAAAATCCCCCTTGATTGTTTTCTAACTTTTTCTTTTCAATATATAAGTTCTAATAACTTATACAATCACAGAGGACATCCGAGCGAGTTACCTAGTTTCCTCTTCAGCTGTCCAAAAGATTTAAGATAAGTATCTTAGAACTCTTATAACTCATCACCACGCAGCTTGGGGGGCACCTCCTTTCTGCCGCATTTTAGCGTCGAGTTTATAAGCATTATTAAATTTTCAATTTGCAAGTTAAATTATAACAGTAAATTACTCTTCCTGTCAAATTTAATTTTTGTGTATCCTCAATCTCAATTATACATTATTTAATTATCTTCGTCAATCTTTTTAAGATATTTTTCACCAATTATCAGAGCTGCGTAATCATCAAGCGGTTTTTTAACCTTCCAGCTGACCATTTTTCGCAGCAGTTTTTCGTAATTGGACATTGGTTTCTCTTCTAAATAACGGGCCTGAGCCTCTTCGGTTGTGTATTTTTCTTCTATTAGAGTAATCTCCAGATCAGGATAGGCACTGCTGATCATTTCCTTTACAGCTTCAGCCCCGGTTCCATTACCGATTACAATCTCTTTTATCTGATAATGGCTGAAAATTTCTTTTAAATGATCCAACAGCTCTTCTTTTTTAACAATAGTTTTTTCTCTCTCATCCTTAGTAAAGCTCAAAACTGCAGTCCCAACTTTATCACTGCCGGGATCAAGCGCCAGTAAATCACTCATTAATATCTACCTCCCCGGCAGCTGAACTATCAGCCGAATTATCTTCCAGTTCAAATCTTAGGTTATCACTTAATCTATCCTGGCGCCAGATGTCTGTATCCGCATAAATGTTGACCTTTACTTTACCACTGGCAGAACGAACTTGATTAACCAGATCATAAAACTGACTAAAGTTAATACTGCCCACCTGGCCTGAACTATCAGGTAAAAGGCCCTGATTAATTGCTTTTTCGTTAATCTCCTGCAGTAGTGCTTCTAATTCAGTTTCAATTTGTTCACTGCTCTGTTCAGCACTAATTTCCCGGCTGCTGATCAGCTGACCCTGTTCAAATACTTTAAAGTCCTCGTAAAGCTGAAAGTTTGCATAAAGCCAGTCATTTTGAGGAACATTAACCCTGGCTGTCAGAGAAACAATTACTCTACTGCCGGGATCCATATTATAAATTATCCGGGCAGCATTTAAAATATCCTCTGTCTGCAAACGCAGAGCCATCCCAGTTTCCTGATTGACCTCAATATCTTTCTCTATTGCAACCTTATTGGCTGCCTGCAGATATTTATTCAGGGCAGAAATTGTTTCCTGTTCACTGCGCCCTCCTTCGAGAACATCAGTATAAATTACATCACCCTTCTGGTAAACCATATCCTCACCCATATAATAGATTACACCAGCCTGCAGTTGATTTGCTACTTCCCGCAGCCTACCATAGTCTGCTTCCAGTTCGGATATTTGATTTTGCAGTTCTGTCACCTGAGATTCCAGTTTTTCTCTCTGTGAACTTAATTCGTTTACCCGGTTCTGCAGCTCGTCTCTATTCTGGGTTAACTTTTTCAGTTCATTTTCTACAGCAGCTATTTCCTGATCTTTTTTCGCTATTTCTGCTTCCCGGGCCTCAATTTCAGCCTCTTTGTTCGCAATCAGTTTCTCTTTTGCTTCAATTTCCTGCTGCAGCTCTGCCAGTTCCTGATCTTTAGCTGCCAATTTTTGATCTTTTGCAGCCAGCTGCTGATCTCTATTTTCCAGTTCTTGATTTAAATGTTCAAGTCTTGTTAAAACATCATTAATATTAAATAAAGCCTGGCGCAGTTCAGAATAAACTGCAAGTAAAATAGTAACTGATAAAACTGCGATTAAAATTCCGGTAACAATGGTAATAATAATTGAAGAATAACGGGGGCGGAGACCAAATAAAGAAACACGCTTTTTACCCATTTTCATCCCTATCCGATCACCAAGATAAGCGATTAAACCACTTAAAATAACAACTGCTCCTATAATTACAAATGCGTTAATAATCTCCACCTCCTTTAAATTTACTGTCTTGCAGTCTTAATCAGCATTCCAACTCCAACAATAAAGATCACTATATTCTGCAGCCAGGCCCCCAGCCAGGGTTGAATTGTTCCCTGACTGCCGAGCGCATCTCCGACTGTCATTAAAACATAATAGATAAAAATTATAATAATACTGATTCCAAATCCAGTTGCAGAACCAGCCGAGCGCTGTGGTTTAATACCCAGCGGTGCTGCCAGCAGAGCAAAAATAAAGCTGGCCAGGGGAATAGAAAAACGGTGATGCAGTTCTACCCTTTCCTCATAGGCGGTCCGTCCCTGCTCTTCCATCAGAGATATCTGTTCATTTAATTCTCTAATGTTCATCTCATCTATATTTTTGCCGAGCTGTCCGGCCCGGTTCGGAGAATGAATTTCCTCCCGGGAACGATAGGAATCAAAAACCAGGGCAGGACGCCTCCCTTCTGCATCCAGAAAGTAAATCGTGCCATTATAAAAATGCCAGCCATCACTCAGCCATTCTGCTCTTTTGGCCTCCAGAACACTATCTGGACTGCCATTTTCAAAACTCTGAACCACTACATCCTTCATTACACCACTATCTCCATTAAAGCTGTGGGCATAAAGCATATAATCCGGTCTGCGGGTACTGCTGTCCATCGGGGTTAAAAACAAATCGTACTGAGTCTCAGGTCTCTGCTCTCCATGACGGGCCTGATACATTATCTGTTCCACTCTATAATTAGCTCTGGGTACCAGAAACTCTGTAATTCCGATAGTAACTCCACTTGTCACAAGCCCCATGATTAAAGCAGGCAGTACAATAGAAATTATGCTGACACCCCCGGCCCTCATGGCTGTAATTTCACTGTCTCCAGAAAGTCGGTTATAGGCCATAATTGTCCCTAAAAGCGAAGCCATCGGAAAAGTAAGCACTATTATCTCGGGCAGACTCAAAAAGAAAAGCCTGATTAAGGTAAAGACCTCCACTCCCCAGCGGGTATAATATTCGGTCAACTCAAAAATTAAGTCTGTACCGATAAAGATACCGGTAAAAGCTGCCACCCCAAAGAAAAAAGGTGCTATCAATTCTTTATAAATATATTTATTAAGTATTTTCAAAAAACTGCACCTCTCTATATTTGAAATTTATCACCCAGATAAAATTTGCGGGCCTGCTCATTTTCTGCTATTTCTGCTGAGGTTCCCGAGAGTAAAATCTTTCCCTCATGCATAATATAGGCTCGATCTGTAATCGAAAGAGTTTCGCGTACACTGTGATCGGTAATCAAAACTCCGAGTCCTCTATTTTTAAGGTAGCGAATTATATCCTGAATATCATTAACTGCAATCGGATCAACTCCGGCAAAGGGTTCATCCAGCAGAATAAAATCCGGATCAGCGGCCAGGGCCCTTGCAATCTCAACCCGACGTCTTTCTCCCCCAGAAAGCTGAAAAGCCTTGCGGTTCCTGAGATTATCAATGTTAAATTCTGCCAATAATTCAGTAATAGCGGCTTCGATTTTCTGATCACTTAAGTTTCTGTATTCTAAAATCGCCGCCAGATTTTCTCCAACTGTTAGTTTGCGAAAAATTGAAGCTTCCTGGGGCAGATAACCAATTCCCAGTCTTGCCCGCTTATAGACAGGCAGGTTGGAAATATTATGCTGATCGAAAAAAATCTGGCCTCCATCAGGATTAATTAACCCCAGAATCATATAAAAAGTGGTGGTCTTGCCGGCACCATTGGGTCCCAGAAGTCCCACTATTTGACCGCGGTCAACTTTAAGATCAATCTCATCGACCACTCTTTCTTTATTATATTCTTTGATCAATCCCTGAGCTTTAATAGTCATCTATTTATTCCTCCGTTGTTCCGCTCTCACTGCTGCCCGAATTATCAGCCTCTGAGCTGGCACTTCCTGCTGAAGTTTCACTCTCATTTTCGCTGAACCTTAAGGTTGCCCGGCCTGTAAGTTTAACTGTTTCGGTTTTCTGATTAATTTCTGCCGATTGAGCGGTAAAACTCTCGCCGTTTCGCTCTCCTTTTACATTACCGGTGAGAGTAATTAATTCTTGGTCCAGAAAATAACTAATCTGATCTGCTTCAGCCCAGAAATTATTATACTCCAGATAGGCATTACCCTGAGCCACTATTTTTTGCTGTACCTGATAAAAATTAATTTTATCGGCTTCTAGATAAGAATTTTCTCCTTCAATCTGAGCATTTCCGATTAAATGAAAAATTTCTTCCTCTAGATTTCCAGTCAGTTTATCCGCCTGACCTGTATAACTTTGATAATAAAGCTTCACATTTTTTCTGAATTCAATTTCTCCATTATAGCGGCGATATATTCCTTCCTCTGCAGCAGTTATCCGGAGCTCATCATAAATTAACTCCACATTACCGGCCGCCGTAAAAACCTGACCCGCCTCAGTCTGCTCAAAATCCAGCTTATCCCCGTTCAATTTTCTAACAGCACTCACATTTGCAGTTAATGTTAAAATAAATATTAATAAAAAAAATAAAATTTTTTTTCGCATTTTTATTGCCCCTCACCTGAAATAGTCCACTGAGACCAGTCATTCGCATTTATCATTCGTTAAGATTCTCAAAATTTATTTCAGCCTGATCCTCATTCCCAAAAAGTTTTAAATTATTTAGATTAAGATCAGAATGAAAACTCTGAGCCCGGGAATTAAAGCCACTGCCTGTAATTTTGACTGAACCCCTGCCCTCTAAATAATTTCGGTTAAGATAATAATCCAGAGCTGCTGACTTTATCTGATAGCGGTCACTCTCAATTACTACATTACCCCGCAGCTCTAAATAACCCCGGCTGCTGTAATAGCTGCCAGAATCACCATTTAGTGTATAAAGCAGTTCGCCAGTAGATTGGCTAAACACTTTGGCTTTTACCGGTTTTAAATCCAGCTGCTGTTCTGACTTAAAACTTTCCACCTGCTCACTTAGCAGTTTAAGCCGATGATTCTGCTGATCATTATAGATAGTTAATTCTACTCCCTGCAGCTTTTCCTCAGGCAGCTGCTGATTCTCTGCGGGTGGTTCTGGAGCTGTAATCGGATTCTCCTCCAGGCTAAAATATAAAGAAAAAACTATAATAATAAAAATAAAGAGCGCTAAAAAAATACCTTTTCTATCCACTATTTTTTAGCCCTCCTTCTCTCAGCAGTAAGTCTGCTGTTTTTTCCACTGCGCCTCCACCACCGAGTTTCTGGCGGACAGTCTGCAGTTTTTCTTTTATTTGATTAAGTTCTTCACTGTCATTTAACCAGTTTAAAGCAAGTTCAGCAATCCTTTCTGCCTTAAAATTATTCTGCAAAAGTTCGGGCACAACTTCCTGCCCGGCAATTATATTGGGCAGGCCCACAAATTCTATCTTAAATATATATTTTGCCAGCAGATAGGTGGTTAAAGCTGCCTGATAGGCAATGATCTGCGGTGTCTTTAAAATCGATGCTTCCAGGGTTGTGGTCCCTGAAGCCGAAATTATAAATTCTGAAATCTTCATTAATTGATAATTTCTTTTTTGAATAATTTTAAGCTCAAAATCAAATTTTTTAGTAAAAGATTTTAAATAGTCAAGCTGAATTCCCTCTGCTGCTGAGAGTAAAAATTCTAGCTCCGGCTTTTCTTTTTTTATTTTTTGAGCTGCCTTCAGCATCTCCGGCAGCAGAGATTTTATTTCTCCTCTGCGGCTGCCCGGAAAAAGCGAAACTACCAGCTGTTCCGGTTTAAGATTTAGTTCCTTTTTGATTTCTGCTTCTGATTTTTCAACTTCTACCAGATCTACCAGCGGGTGACCGACAAAAGTCACCTCAGCTCCAGCTGCCTGGTAAACATCTCTTTCCATGGGAAAAACTGCTGCAATATGGGTTCCATAGGCTGCCATTTTACTGGCTCTGCGCTTATTGTAGACCCAGGCTGAGGGAGGAAAATAGTTAACTGCCTTAATTCCTTCCTGACCGCAGGCCTCTGCCAGCTTCATATTAAAAGCAGAATAATCTACCAGAAATACCAGATCCGGCTGGCGCCGGCGCAGCAGCTTTTTCATCTCTTTAAGATGTTTAAAATGCTGTCTAATATTTTTTAAAGCTTCTAGATAACCGATAGTACTGATTTCGGTAGGATCGATCAAAATCTCTGCCCCCATTTTCTTGAGTTCAGTTGAACCCATTCCGAAAATTTGAAGACTATCATTTTTTTCTTTTACTTTTTTTAGGACTGCAGCAGCATGCATATCACCAGATACTTCACCTGCAGAAACCATTATTTTTCCCAAGGTAGGATTAACTCCCCTTCTTTATATTCTGCAGCAGCAATTACAATTCCCTCTGCAGCTGCTCGGCGGCAGAACTCTTCTTTATTTAAAATAAATGTATTCCCCGCCTCAATAATTAAGGCCGCCGCCTTATTTTCAATTAAATTTGCCAGGGTTTTAAGACCAACTGTAGGAAGATCAAAACGAATATCCTGCCCCTGTTTGCTGCATTTGGCCATTACAACCCCCGGGCCGCCATATTTAGCTGCCCGTTTTATTGCCTGATCTGTGCCTTCAATGGCCTCCAGGGCCATCACAGCTCCATCTTTTACCAGGGCCGTCTGTCCGATATCAAAGCGGCCCAGGTTATGGGCAGTCTCGAAAGCAAAAATTAAATCCTTTTTTAGCTCAGACTTAATTTCTCCTGCCAGAATACCGGCCTCTGCCAGCTGATCTTCTAAAAGATAGGTCTGAGGCAGAAGCTCAACTCCGAAATTTATAAATTCTAAGGCCAGGGCCCTCAAAATTGTATCATCATTTAAATCCGGCAGCTGTGCCAGCAGCTTATGTAATTTTTGGTCCGGATTAAAATCATTAAACAGATGTGCTTTCTGTATTTTTCCCAGCCAGATAGCTTCTTCAATTTTTTCTTTTTTTAAGATCTCAAGTATTTTTCCAAGCTGAGTTAAATTTACCGTATATTCTGCACAGTCTAAATCAGCGAATTCAGCTGTAATTTCTTCGGCAATTTTAATTATAATAAAGTCTTCTCCTGCAGCCTGAGCTTTTTCGGCCCAGATTTGCGGCAGCTCACCCCAGCCCACAATTAAAGCTTTTTTAGTCATTAATTACACCTACCGGCAGATTCCGCGGCTGGCATTACGCAAAAAACGTAAAAAATGCTCGATTTCTTCACTGGCATCCAATTCCTGATCCATCTTTTCTATTGCTTGATCGATATTTAATTTAGAGCGGTAGAGAGTTTTATAGGCTTTTTTAATTTCTCTCCGCATATCAGGACTAACCCCGTTACGTCTTAAACCAACAACATTAATCCCATTAACTCCAGCCGGATGTCCATCAACTAAAATATAGGGGGGTACATCCTTTACTACCTTAGAATGGGCGCCAACCATACTCATCTTACCGATGCGTACAAATTGGTGTACTCCAACCATACCGGCAATTACAGTATAATCTTCAATAACTACATGACCGGCCAGGTTTGTTGCATTTGACATCACAATATGACTGCCCAACTGACAGTCGTGTGCTACATGACAGTAAGCCATAATTAAATTATCATTTCCAATTCTTGTCTCCCCTCCGCCTTCAGCAGTCCCCCGGTGAATAGTAGCATTTTCTCTTATTGTATTATTATCTCCAATAAAAAGATAACTTTTTTCGCCATCAAACTTTAAATCTTGAGGCTCAAAGCCTATAGAAGCCCCGTGAAAAATCTCATTATTTTTACCTATTTGAGTCCAACCTTTAACCACTACATGTGGTCCGATTACTGTGCCTTCCCCAATTTCGACATTTTCGCCGATAATAGCATAAGGACCAATTTCAACATTTTTACCTATTTTGGCTCCAGGAGCAACAATTGCAGTATCGTGAATATTGCTCATGTGGAGCACCTTTCCCTTTTTCTCTGCTGCCAAGACTATCATTCCCCTTCCCAAATTATCAATTTATTTCTCCTCAAAAGTAAACATCATTTCTGCTTCTGCAGCAAGATTATCGCCCACATAAGCTTCTCCTTTAACTTTAGAAACTCTTTTACGCAATCTCACCATTTCCACTTTAATTCTCAGCTGATCACCAGGTTTAACAGGTGTTCTAAACTTTGCTTTATCAATACTTGTAAAGATGGGAAGTTTATCTTCCATCTCTTCAAAACTATAATAAATTAAAATTCCCGCTACCTGAGCCATTGCTTCTACAATTAAAACCCCAGGCATGATTGGATGTTCAGGATAGTGACCCAGGAAAAACTCCTCATTTATTGTTACATTTTTTATCCCAACAATCGATTCCTTTTTATGTACTTCTTCTATTTTATCTACTAATAATAAAGGATAGCGATGGGGTAAAATTGACTTGATTACACTAATATCAATGATCTCATTTAACTTACTCAAATTAATTTTCCTCCTCAATCATTTTTGCTCTGATCTTCTCCGCCAGTTTGACATGGAGCCTGTGTCCGGATTTAATAGCTATAATATGCCCCATTATTCTGCCATTTAAAAACATATCACCAATAACATCAAGAATTTTATGTCTTACAAACTCATTTTTAAATCTAAGTGGATTAACTGTCTTGTTTTCTTCAATTAAAACAGCATTCTCCAGACTGCCTCCCAGAGCCAGACCCCGTTTGTGCAGCTTCTTCACCTCTTTAGCAAAACCAAAGGTTCTGGCCTTTGCAATTTCTTCTCCAAAATCTATTTTTTCAGCATCGAACTCAAAATAACTGCTTCCGATTACTGGATGTTGATAATCCAGGGTATAGGAAATCTTAAACCCAGGATATGGTAAAATAGTAATATATGAATCATTCTGACGAACATATATCGGAGCTTCAACTTTAAAAACTTTTCTCTTCTGCTGCTGTTCTTTAAAACCGCTGTCCAGAATCCGTTGATAATAGGGATAGGCACTACCATCAATAACCGGAATCTCCGGGCCAGAAACTTCAACTTCTAAATTATCTATTCCGCTGCCCCAGATAGCTGCCATTAAATGCTCAACTGTACTCACTTTAACTTCTTTAATTTCTCTGCTGCCAATAGTTGTATTTCTAACCAAATTAACCACTGACCCCGGCTCTGCCTTAAGTTTTATTTTTTTATCTAAATCAGAACGATAAAATATAATTCCTGTATCAGCAGGAGCTGCTTTTAGTCTAACTGCTGCATCTTTTCCTGAATGCAGGGCAGTACCCTCGATTAAAATCTCTTTTTTTAGTGTTTTTTGCTTTTCTTTTTCTATATACAAAATTGCCATCCTTTCATTAAAAGCCTTTCAATAGTTTATTATATATTTATTGACTTTATAATTCAAGGATTATTTATTTTCCAGTTCCGCCAATCTTTTTTCCAGCTGTTTTATTTTATCAATATATTTCGGGAGCCGTCTTAAATATGCCTGTTCTTTCAGGGCTCTGCGGTGAATTTGAGCCGGTGCACCTGAGATAAAATCACCCTCATTGGTGGAAGAAGTAACCATTGCTCTGGCTGCTGCAGTAGTATTGTCAGCCAATTTAATATGTCCCACCACTCCAGATTGTCCGCCCAGAGTCACTCTGCGGCCCAGTTTTGTGCTGCCGGCAATACCAGTTTGAGCAATTAAAAGTGATTCTTCGCCAACTTCAACATTATGTCCGATCTGGATTAAATTATCAAGTTTACTCCCCTGTCTGATAATTGTAGGTCCACTTGCTCCACGATCAATTGTGACATTAGACCCAATCTCAACTTCTGATTCAATAATTACATTTCCCTGCTGCGGGATTTTATGGTGACCATCTTTGTCGGTTGCATAGCCAAAACCATCAGAACCAATTACAGCACCGGATTGGATTATAACATCATCCCTGATTATTGTACCTCTTTCTATAATAACACCTGGATGTAATAAGCAGCTATCTCCAATCTCTACATCCGGTCCGATAATTACTCCTGGAGCCAGAATTGTATTGTCCCCAATTTCCACATTTTGGGCAATTACTACCCCGGGGTGAATAGAAATATTGTCCCCTTTTTTTACTGACTGATCAATTACAGCCTTAGCAGAAATCTTTCGATTCTCATACGGTCTGGGTGTTAATAAATCAGCAATCTGGGCGTAAACTCGCCTCGGATTATCTGTCAGCAAAAAACTTTTATTTTCTTTAGATTTTGAATCCAGCTGTTCAGTGATTTGATAACTGCTGACAATTACTGCAGCTTCAGAATTTAAGGCCTGAATTAAATATTCTTTCTGATCAGCAAAAGTAACTGAATTCTGATTACTTTCTTCTATCCCCCGGGCATTATCAATTGATATCTCTTTATCTCCTCTGATTTCCGAAGCTGTAATTTCTGCTAATTCCTGAAGCTGATAATTAAATTTTCGGTTATTTTCTATCAATTTTATATTATCCTCCTTAAAAACTACTACATTTATTTAAAATTATCATTAATATCAAATTTTATTTGTTTATCTGCTGTCAATTTTACCTATAGTTTTTATCTATCCTGGCCGCCAGTTCTTGAGTAATATCTTTACCACCCTGATAAATTGGCTGGTCAATTAAAATACTGCTGTAACTTTTTTCTGCTGCCAGTTCTGCAGACTCAGTTTTTAATATTTTCATTATTTTATCTTCTGCTTCCTCTAAAGAAACTTCATCTGCTGCTGGATCAGCTGAGCTCTCAGCTTTTATCTGGCTGAGATAATCGCTGGCGGCAGTTACCTGCTCTAAGTTAATAACCGCTGTTTCCTCCTCTTTTTCTAAAAATAGAGGTAGTATTAATGCCAGAATAATTATAAATACCGCAGCAGCTTTTCGATAATAATGCATCGCCATCAAATCCTCCCAAATTAGTAATACTTTTCTTGTGTGTTTTCTATCAATTGTTCCATTTCAGCCGACTTTTGTTCTTTTGCAGAAGCTAAATCACTTTTTATTTCTTTTCTGACTACAGCCAGCTCATTTTCTATTTTTCTTCTCTGCTCAGATAGAATTTGCCGATGCTCAGTTCTTATTTGTTCTCTATAAGCTGCGTACTGCTGATTAAAATTCATAATCAGCGTCCTGGTTCGGCTGGAAATAGACTCATTTAACTGCGAGTTTTTTTCGGCCGTCAGTGCTTCCTGTTCTGACTTCACTTTTTCCAGCTGCCGCTGATATTCCTTTTTTTCTTCTTCACTGCGAGCAATAAATTCAATTTTAAGTCTGAGATTAATCATCTTAAGATAATTATCCCTGATCTGCTCTTGATTAAAATCAGAATATTTATTTCTTATTTCCTGCCGCAGCTGCTGCAGTCTCTGAGAAAGTTCTGCCTCTAGCTCCTGCCGTTTTTCCTGCAGTAATCGTTCCGCTCTCTCGTCAAGTCTCCTTGTTTCAGCTTCTAGAGTCAGCATTCTTCCTTCCCTTAAACCATTCATTTTTTCTAAATGGTTGGCACTAATAACTGCCAGCATACTTTTTTTGCTCTGCTCCATCAGTTCAAAACTTCTCTTTCTTAATTCTTCCTGAAATCTCAATTTTTCAGCAGTTATTGCCGCCTCCATAGTTTGAGAGTCAAAATCAAACAAAACAGTTTGCTCTGAAAGATTCAGATCTCTTTTCTGGAAACTGTAAGTTGGATACCTCTCTCTCTGCTGGGGAGTAAACACATAGATAAAGAGAAAAGCAAAAATTAAAGCCAGTAAAATTGCAGTTAAAAACTTTAATGAGATAAAATGATAATCATGTTTATCCATTTTGCCCTTCTCCTTTCTATAATAAGGATTAAATACTAGTGGTTCAGATTTAATCCAGCCCTCTGCAAATACTTATCGAGAATAGAGCTTATAATTGCGAACTGGATTAATCTACTCATTTTTACCATTCTGATTTTATTTTTTTTAAAACATCATCTGTTAGATTATAACCACCATATAAAACCTGTTCTTCTTCCAGAACAAATTTTACCTTTTGTTCAGCAGCAGTCTCTATAATTATTTTTTCTACTTCTTCAGTAACTGAAGCTAAAAGCTCTGATTCCAAATTCTGCAGCTTCTGTTGATATTCGGCTAAGATTTCTTTTTGTTCAGTACCTGACAGTTCTTCTGCTTCTAATTCCAGCTGCTGCTGATATTCCGCTGCTTTTTGGTTTAAGGTTTGTTCAGCTGCAGTTCTCGCCGGGTGCTCTTCAAAAATCCGCTCCAGATTAACATAAGCAGCTTTATCAACAGATTCATCTTCTGTCAGCACTCCCAGCATGATTACTGCAGCCAGAATTGCTGTTAGTAAAAGCAAAACTGCAAATTGAAACTTACGGTCACTCCAATTCATCTTTTAATTCCTCCAGATGGTTTTAATTGTTATTAACTACAAATAATACCTTTTATTAAATGAAAGTTAAAAAGCTAGTTTTAAATAATAAGCTGATACTGGTTTTTAAAATGTATTGCCAATACTGAAATGCAGTCGACCCTCCTGATCTTCATCCCATCCGTAATCAAGGCGGAGCTGACCAACAGGTGTATTCATTCTCATCCCCAGACCATAACCATAATATAAGTCATTAAGACTAATACTGTCTCGATCTTCCCAGACATTACCGGCATCAGTAAATAAGACCCCGGTAAAACTCTCATTAAAAGGGATTCTGTATTCTACATTAAATAAAAGTAAATCATTATTAGGTGTCTTATCATCAAAGTCAGATTGTTCATATCCTCTCAGAGAATTTGAACCTCCCAGGTCATACTCTTCTCCTGCTAAAGGAGTACGGGGATCACTTAAACCAAGCTCCATTCTCACAGCCAGGGCATGATTTTTAAAACCAGGGAAATATCTTCTGCTGTCAAGCTGATATTTGGTAAAATCCATATTTCCACCTAAAAAGTCCCCGGCATACTCCACACTAAAATTATTAATTGAACCTGATGTGGGATGGAATCTACTATTTGATGTATCTCGACTAAATGATAGTGTAAGAGAACTAAGTTCAGTATCATAAATTGTCTCATCTTCAGTAATCCCGGCAACATTATCTGTTTCATTCCAGTATTCATTTGTATCTTCAGTTCTATATTTTAAAGAAGTTCTCCAATCTCTTGCCAGTGGACGGCCCAGAGTTATGCTTCCACCTTTACTTTTTTTAATATAATCCAAATCATTAGAAGTAGTTCTTTCGCTTTCGCGATCATAAACACTAAACCCAAATGAATAAATACTATCCATCAAATATGGTTCATAAAAGTTTAAAGAATAGGTTGTAGTATCTCCAAACTGCCACTTAACTCCAATATTTTGACCGTTTCCAAAAAGATTTTTTTCACTAACATCAATAAATCCTATCAAGCCGTCTGTAGAACTGTAACCGCCGCCAAAATTAAGGCGCCCAGTATTGCCTTCATCAAGATTAATTACCAGTTTAGCAAGATTATTCTCACTATCCACTCTCTCAAACTCCGGATTAATATTTTCGAAATATCCCAGGCGATGTAAATTCTGATAACCTTTCTGTATTTTTTTAATGTTTACTACATCTCCAGCTTCAATCGGCATTTCTCTTAAGATAACATCATTATCTGTTTTAGTATTACCCCTAATTTCAACAGACTCAAGCCGTCCGGGACTGATCTCAACTGTCAGTACACCTTCATCTGAAATATTTACATTTTTATATCTGGCTAAAATATAGCCGTCGTCCTGCATCTTTTCCTGGAAAGATTTTAAGTTTTGGTTCATCTTTTTAACATTTAGAACAGTTCCGGTTTGTAAATCAAGTGCATTTTTGACTGCTGCTGCTGTATATAATCCTTCATAACCGGAAAGTTCGATTCTTTTTAAAACAGGATTTTCAACAACTTCGAAAATAACATTTAAGCCGCCTTCAAAATTTTCAAAAACTATATTTACATCAGAAAAATAACCCAGATCAATAATCGACTGCATATCAGAACGCAGTGCTTCCTGATCTGTCTGATCACCAACTTCGGTTTGAACCGCATTTAAAATCTCAAAATCACTCACATAATCATTACCCTCTACCGTGATTTTAGTAATCTCATCAATTGGTATATTTTGTGCTCCAGCTGTGCTGTAAAAGCTCAGCAATAATGTTAGTATAAGAACTGCTGTCAATAAACCTTTTTTCATTTCCTTGGCCTCCTAAAATTCGATTTCTGTCTCTATACTAATTTGATATTCCTGATCACCAAAATAAGTACCTTTAAGAACAGTTGGTTCTGTCAATTTATATTGAAAAGATATTTCTCCTCCTCTTTCTTCCTGGTTAAAGTAATTTGCATACTCTAAATACAGTTTATCTGTAATATTTTTACCTAAATAAATTGTAAACTCTCTCTCTGTACCATACTGAAAAGCATCTATTTCTGCTCTGTCAAGTGAAAATATTGTTTCAAAATCAGACTCAAGATCAGATATTACACCGCGCTGCAAAAATGAATTTACAACCCGTATCAACTCCTGCCAGATAATATTTTGAATACCTATGTTTTCTCCGCCAATAATGGCAGAGCCTAAAGCTCCGCGGGTGGAAAGGAGATTTAAAATTTCATCTTCAGTAAGGTCAGAATCAGAACTCAAAGTGATTCTCATGCTGTCTGCAGGGCCACTTAGATTAATAATGATCTCATGTCCTCCTGCATAGGTAACCGCATTTACACTGAGATCCGGAATATCATTTTCATTAATAGGAGTAAAAACCGCTTCTGCATTTTCAAGTTTAAAGCGGGAATTATAATAGCTAAATCTACCTTGCTGACTGCGCAGACGCCCCTGCACTGCAAGCGGATCAGCCAGAGTGTTATCAAATTGCAGATTAAGACTTCCCGATGCTACAGTTATTTCCATATTTTCATTTTCCACAGTTACGTTTTCTCCCGGTCTAATATCTAAGTTAATTTTTGGTACAAAAGAGGCATCGGAATTACCTTCATTTTTTGGCCATTCAAAAGGAATCCCAATCACAAAATTGTGGGGAACTAAATCCCCCTCTAAAATTGGATTTGATAAAGCACCGGTAAAGTTCAGCTCTGCATCAAAGTTTCCTGCCAGCGACCCCTGTTCAAAATATAAGTTTTGTCCAGTTAAGGATAAACCCCAGAAGTTGTCTAAGTTCAAGAAATTTAGACTGCCGCCGACATTGAACTCACCCTCAGCAAAATGTCCACTTAGATTCTCGACCTCTGCACCTCCCTGATTGAGGTTGATTGATCCCTGTAAATTTTCTATCCGATGACTGAGACCGAGTTCTAAATATTCAGCTCCTATTTCCAGCTTTCCTTCTAGTGCTGGAGACTCAAGACTTCCTTCCGCCCTAAAAGATCCATCAATACTGCCGGAAGCAGAATAACTCTCTCCCAGGAAAGAAATCAAAAATCCTAGGGGAAGATTTTCAAGATTGGAACTTAAATCTAATTGGTCATCAGTCAGAGAATAGCTGCCGTCTAATGTCAGTTCTCCACCCTGTCTGAATTTTAGACTTTCTGAAACAGAAAATCTTCTATTGCTTTCCAGAATTATTTCTCCTTCTACCAGTTCCACGCTGTTGTTGTTAAGAGTTAGTTCGCGCAGCTGATGAGTTAACCTTAGCACTGGAGCCTGCAGGCTTCCTTCTATACTACCACTAAAATCTAATAAACTAGTTAATTTAAAATTGAAACCATACTGACTGGAATTAACATTAAGTGCCAGCCCTGAAGCTTCAAAGTTAAGTGCCATAATTTCGCTAACTGTACCACTTAAGGTCAGATTACCTGGACCTGTTTGAGCATCAGCATTAATATCCACCTGTGCCTGGTAATCTAATCCCTGAGAATTAAAATTTATAGAACCACCAAAAATCAAATCCTCTGATAGGGGATAAAAACCAGCAAACTGACGCATTAATTTTCGGGCTGGAACCTCCAGCAGCCGAAGTTCCAGCTCTGTTTTTATTTGACTACTTAAATCAAAAATTCTACCATTTAAATTATAACTGCCGGAATCAGCAGAGAAATTAAAATGATCAATTGAAATCACATTTTCATTTATATTATAGCTAAATGAGTTGTCATTAATCTCAAGACCCAGCTCAAAAAAACTCAACTCCTGAGAATCAAGTTTAAAATTAACAATTATATTTTCCAGCTTACCCCTGATATTCCCGCTCAAAGAAAGACTGCCATTTAGGTTGTCTGCAGCATACTGATACTCATTCAAATAATTAGCAGGTTGAAAGCCTTCCAACTGTAAATCTACATCAAATCCCTGGCTAAAATTAAATTTCCCGGCAGCAGTCAGCTGTACATTCTGCTGTTCAGCAATTAAATTATTAATTACAAAATCTCCATTTTCTCTACTAATTTCTGCCTGCAGCTTAGAAAATTCAATTTCCTGACCATCAAATTCCAGAATACTGTTATCTGCTTTTAAACTCAGGTTAAGTTTATACTCATTTACTTTGCCGCTAAAAGCCGCCTGAATTTGAACTTCCCCACTTAATGGTAGTTCCTGTCCGGCAAAAGCTGCTATATCCTGGAAATATAATTCCTGGCTATTTATATTAAGATTAAGCTCTGCTTCTCCCAGCCGGGAAAGGTTTTTAATCTCACCTGCAGCAGCAACCGAAGCCTGGGCAATTTCTGCCTGAAAATCATTTATCTTCAGATTATCATTTTCATAAACTGCAGAAAGCATCAGATCTTCTAAAAGATAATTATCATATTCTAATTGAGTCATATTTAATCTGATATTAACTGTAGGATTTGTAAAACTATCCAAAATTGAGCCTTCCAGGTAGTTAATATTCGGATTCAACTCAGTCAAAATTGAAGCCTCCTGATCTAAAAACTCATTTATAATTTCTGGCTCAAAATGGCGGGCTGCATAGCGAAGTTTTACTTTCCTGGCCTCTAAATCCAGCTCTCCCATTAGATCCAGACGGCCGTAATCAGAAACTACTTTAAAAGAATTGAGCAGCAGCTTATTATCTGTATACCAGAAAGAACTGTCTACTTCAAAATCCGCTCCTGGTACAGCTGTTTTAAAAGATAAATTTAAATCTCCATTTACTGATAACCCCTGTTCTGCACCATAAAGCCCGGCTGCATCAATTTTAAAATTCAGCCGCTCATCCCTGATTTTGCTGAGATATGAAAGATAATTATTATCTGCAAAAAAATCAAACTGGGCCAGATTAGAAATTAGAGCTTCGGAGAGGAGAAAGTTTTCCGCCTCTGCAGATAAAAGATAATTTTCTTTTTCAAAATTATAACTTCCTTTTAAAGCAAGCTGATTTTCTTCAGCCAGTGTAAACTGAGCTTTATTTAGAAAAAATTCTTCCTGATCAAGCAGAAAAGATATTTCTGCTGAATTTAAATCTATATATTCACTGCTTAAATCAGTCGCAGAAATTTCTGCAGCGGCAATTTCCAGCTGATTACTGGCTGCACTTAGCTTGAAGTTAAAATCAAAGATACCTTCATTTAAATAAGGAGCTAAAAATTGGTAGTCAAAATAAAAGTTTTCAGCATCTACTTTTAATTGATAATTTAATGACTGATCCAGATTCAGGCTGAAATTAACAGGTTTCTGATCTATAAAAATTCTATTCTCATTGAGAGCTAAACTCAGCTCAGGTCCTTCTGCCTGAATATTTAAAACCGGGGAGGATAAAGCTATCTTTTCTTTTTCTCCATCTGCATAGTTATAACTGCTCTGGAGGGCAAAATTATCAATAGCTAACTGACTTTGATAGCTGCTGATCCTATTATTGGCGAAGATAACATCTCCGCTCACAGAAGCCAATCCAGCAAGAGTTTTTAAATCAACCTCAAAATCCTGATAATTAAATTTACTAATCGGCAGATTAGCTGCAGCTGCTGCCAGATCAAAATCTGCAGCCGAGAAATAGAGATTAGCGTCAGTATTATTCCTGTTGAATTTTAAATCTAAATTACTGAGATTAAAATTGCTAAGCTCCAAACCATTTTCCAGCCGCAGCTGTCTGAGCTTTACACCAGCCGAAAGATTAAGTGTATAATTCTCAGTCCCCTCTGTTTCTAAACCAAGCTGAAGATCAGATAGTTCAAGCTGAAGAGCAGCTGTATTTAAAATCAAATTTGAATTTCTAATATTCACATTTAAGCCGGCAAAAAAATCAGGCAGACTGAGAGCAGATAAAAAGTCAGTATTACTCAAATTAGCTGCCATCTTCTTATCTGAAGCAGGCGGATTCTGATTTAAATTAATAAAATCTGACTGAACTTCAATCTCTGCCCCGATCAGTTCTATAAACTCAACCTTAACTATTTCTTCCTCATTAAAATTCAGGCTGTAATCGAGATTAAGACTTTCGGCTTTAAAAACACTTCCGCTCTCAGCAGTAAACTCAAAATTGTTGAGTCGGATCCGATTTAGAGGCCATAAAGAGACAGAGCTGAAAGAAATATTGCCTGAAAATCTTTCTTCCAGAAAAGCAATAATATCCTCTTCAAAGTATTGGGGTAAGCCTATCAGCAGACTTAAAAAATAAGCTGAGATAAGCAGTAAAATTAAAACTCCCAAAAGATATTTAATTTGCTTATCCATTTAAAAACCTCCAAAAATCATTGAATGTGCTTACTGCTGCTGTTGCTGTAACTTTCTATTTTTTTCTGATTCTACAGCTGAACCAGCTGCAGCTGGAGCCAGGATTTCTAGATCAAGATTTAAACTTCCTTCCAGCACATATTCAGTAGAATATCGCTCTTTTATCTCTTCCTCCAAATTTCCAGCTTCTTTAGACTCTTCCTGGGTCTGTTCTATCTCATTTTGTTCATTGTTTTTTTTGTTTTTCTCTTCCCTACTTCCGGCAGGATTTTGTCCGGGAGGCTGCTCACTGCTCTCCTGATAGATAGGAGCTGCATAGGAAGGATAAAGCTGTAAAATAAGATCATTGTTATCAGGTGAATCTAAATAATCGTTTAACATAGATTCCAAACTTTTGTGGCCAGAAATTTCAGCTTCATTTAATCCACCCTGGCTCTGATTTTGCATGGGTGCAGTATCTTCCGGCCTCATTGTCTCACCTGTATAGCCCCCATCAATAAAGAGAGTTGCTATCCCTGGTTCCACATCTTCGGGAACTTTCATATTTATTATTTTTGTTTCAGTACCATTTCGATAGCGGTGTAAGGTTACCTCTACTTCCAGTTCATCACCTGGATATATTTCTTCGTTTAAAACCTTTGCTTCCTGAATCAAAGCAACACTATCACTTCGGTTAAAATCTAATTCTAACCTGATATCAATTAGATTAACCTCTTTAAACGGATTGGTCAGAATCAAATCTAACAATTGAGAAAAATCGGATAAAGCCATACTACCAATGTCATTCTGGCTGTAATACATATTACTGGATTCTACCTGCAGTTCAGGTAGACCTCTGCCCATAATTTTGAGATTAGAAACTGCAGAACCGGGACCAATTCTATCCAGCGCCGAATCTACTGCCTGTAAGGCCGCACTATTTGAGAGAGAGGAGAATAAATACTCATCATTAATAATCTGCAGACTGACTTCCTCAACCAGCTCCCCATTTTTCGAGACAGAGATATAAAGAGGAGTAATTTTGGGATATGTATCAATTCTCCCTGCAATACCAGCCCCCCTATCCTGAGTTACTGAACCTAAAAGTCTATTATAGGGTGAACCCAATTTAAAAGGCTGCTCTGTACTGGGAATCACTGCATTTATATGGGCTCTACTTAAAAGATAATTTACCCGACCACGATTGGTAAAGGGGTGGCCAAAAGCCAAAAATTGCCCCTGATCTACATAGGTTAAAGTGCCAATGGAAGCTACACTAATATCCCCCCGCACCAGCTGGACAGCAATTGCTTCTCCAGGCTCTGGTTTTTCATTACTTTTATCGGCCTCTTCAATTCCTGAGCCGGGAACAACATCCAGATTTAATTCGGCCAGATTTTTTTCCAGTCTATCTAAAGCTCTACCACTAATCCCACTAACCATAATTGGACTTTTTGTTTTAATAATATTCTCTCCCGGTGTGAATTCTTCCAGGTCAAAATCAAGATCGCTAATATTGCCGCTTCCTTCTTCAAAATCATTATCTTCCAGCAGCTTAAGCATTCTCTCAATCGGTGTTACCAGACCAAAACGGTGGTCACTATTACTCCAGCCGTAACCAATTGCTCCAATTATACGATCTTCAAGATAGATAGGGCTGCCGCTCATTCCAGCAGCTATTCCACCATATTCCTCTACTTTATCACCGGTTAGTTTAATCAATATTAGGTCCTCATCCAGACTGCGGTTGTCAAGTATATCTATTATCTTAACTTCGAATTTTTCAATTTCATTGCCAGAAAAAACAGTCTTTCCATAGCCTGTCATTCCTGCTTCTACTTCATCTAAAGGCATAATGTTTTCTGCAGCAAGCACTGGGGTATTAGAAAGAATTAAGACTATTAAAAAATAAAATAAAACTTTTTTGATAATTTTTTTCAAATTTAATCACTCTCCAGTTACTTTTACGATAAAATGCCCTGATCACCTGTGCTTAATACATTTGATATTTTATCTAACTCATTTAAAGCCTGTCCGGTTCCTTCGGCAACACAGACCAGAGGGTCATCAGTTACAAAGGCTCCAACTTCTGTCTGTCGACTAATAAATTTATCCAGTCCTTCAAGTAAAGAACCTCCACCGGTTAAAATAATACCTTTTTCAACTATGTCAGCTGATAATTCTGGTGGAGTTTTCTCTAAAACCCTCCGGGCGCCCTGAGCAATATTATCAAGCAATTCCTTAAAAGCTTTATTGGTTTCCTGTGCTGTTAATTCTATATGTCTGGGCAGTCCTGTCATTAAATCTCTACCCTTAACCTCACAGCTGGCAGAATAATTGGGATCTGCACTGCCGATGTTTATTTTAATTTCTTCCGCAGTTGATTCTCCAATAACTAAGTTATAATTTTCTCGAACATAACGTACCAGAGCTTCATCAAATTTGTCACCACCAACCCGAATCGACTCACCGACAACTATTCCACCCAGAGAAAGAACAGCAATTTCTGTTGTTCCTCCACCAATATCAATTATCATATTACCTTCTGCCTTTTCAATTCTGAGACCTGCTCCAATTGCAGCTGCAACCGGTTCTTCAATCAAAAATGCCTTGCGAGCTCCAACCTGAACTGCCGCTTCTAAAACCGCGCGGCTTTCTACCCCGGTAACTCCAACAGGTATACAGACCATAATCAAAGGCTTAATAAACCTATTTTTAACTCCGACTTTTTTTAAAAAACTTTTGAGCATCATTTCAGCAACCTCAAAATTTGCTATTACACCATCTTTTAAGGGTCTAATAACTTCAATGTTCCCTGGAGTTCTTCCCAGCATCCTCCGGGCTTCTTCCCCAACTGCAATTATTTTATTCGTATTTTTATCAAGGGCTACAAAAGAAGGTTCCTGTAAAACAATACCTTTGTCACTCTCATAAATTATAACTGTGGCTGTACCCAGGTCAATCGCAATTTTTTTACTAAATTTATTTAAAAGATTCAATAGCATACTCCTTCCCTCTTAATCACCTGTATTACTCAGCTGATACAACTCTATATTATTTTCCATTCTTATTCCCCATTATAAACTATCAATCTTAAAATAAAATTAAAATCAACTATGATCTTCCCGGGACTGATTACCAGCATTTATTTCTCCAGCATTGACTACAGCATATTTAGTTAATAGAGGACCCAACACTTCAGTTATCGCTGCGGTCAACAATAAAGTATTAAAAATCAAAAGTCCGACTTCAGTTTCCTGAGTATACTGTTTTTGCACAGTGTAAGCCAGAGCAATTGCTACCCCACTCTGGGGTAGTAGTCCAAGGCCGATATATTTTTTCACTGCCTCTGGTGCTCCAGAAACTTTAGCAGCTAAAGTTGATCCCCCCACCTTACCGATGATCCGTGCTGTTAAATAACTAAAGGCTATCAGCAGAAAACTAAGGGAACCCATCTCAGAAAACCTAATTTCTGTACCTGCAATCATAAAAAACATCGCATAAAGAGGAATTGTCAGGGTATCCAGATATTCGGAAATCTGCAAATTCTTTTTAGCAAAGTTTTTAATTGCAAATCCAACTGACATATTGGCAATTAGAGGTGAAAATTCAAAAAATACGGCTATTGAAGAACTCAAAATTATAGTCGTGACAATAGTCAATATTTTACTCGTTTTTTCATTAAAAATAGTTAGCAAGTACTGGGCTGCATATCCCAGGGCCAGACCCACAAAAACAGCTCCGAAAATCTCTATTAGTGGATATATTATTAGGGCTGATAAATTTAATGGCTCTCCCGCCCCGCCCAGATACTGTGAATAGGCAATTGGATTAATTAGTGAAAAAATTATTAAAGCAAGAGCATCATCCAGACCAACAACTGCCATAATAGTTGAAGTTAAAGGTCCTTCAGCATTATATTCTTTTAAAACCATTACTGTTGCAGCCGGAGCTGTTGCAGAAGCAATAGCACCAAAAAGAAGTGCCATATATAGCGGGTTGCCGATAAGATAAATAGCTGTGGTAACAACAACAAAAGCTCCAAATGACTCAAGTAAGGCTATATATAATATGCTTTTCCCCAGCCTTTTTATTGTTTTAATCGAAAGTTCACTACCGATGGTAAAAGCAATAAAGGACAGGGCAATTGTGGTTACATAATTCAGATTTGCGAGAATAAATGTATAAAGATTTGTAAACTCCTGATCTACCAGCGGCAGTAAAGCAATTATATCTGGACTCATCAAAATTCCCAGAAAGACATAACCTACCACTATTGGTATTTTGTACTTTTTGGCCAGTATAACTATTAAAAAAGCAAAAAGCAAAAATATTGAAATTAAATAAAGTTCTTTATTGGTAATATTATTCAAAACCAACCATTCTTCGAATCTAAGAGCAGAAATTGATTCTAACTCATTCATATACCTACACCTCTTTTATATTCTACTTTCCTTATCTCATTATAAACTTATAAATAGAAAAATTATTCTTTAGCAGCTGTCTGGACTCCTGTTTGATCTAATAAGTAATACAGCAGGTTAGATCTCTCGATAAAACCTCTCAAAAAACCCTGATCATTTATTACAAAAAGTACAGATTCTTTGTTGTTAAGCATAATATCAGCAAGCTTTTTCATATCACTGTCCTCTTTAACCGCATCCCGGTTGCGGGACATATATTTCTCGACTTTTTCGTCCTTAACATATTTTAAGTTTTCTACCGCTTCATTAACCTCATAAAAAAGACGGCTGCTGTCTAAAAAACCAAAACTCTCGGGAATTATATTTTTAAGTATGTTATTACTATAAATAGTTCCAACAAAAAGGTTCTGATGATCAACTACCGGCAGCACAGACTGCTCTGATCTATACATTAAAATTATCGCCTTGCGAATACTGTCATCCGTAGTAACTGAATTCATAGTCCGGACCATATAATCTCTTACATCACTCATTTTTTACACCTCCAGCTTATTGATTTCCAGTCGATCAAGATAGGAATTATAATCTTCCCTGTTCTGTAAGTAAATTTCTTTATTCTCAGCTATCCACAAAGCAGCAGCTCCTCCATGTCGATTTGCTTCTAAAAAATCAAACTTCTCTGTCTGAAATGCATAATCAAGATAGCCTGTATTATAAGCATCACTGGAGCCAAGCCAGTTAACAATGCAGTATCCTCTGGGGGATAACTGATAAACATCTCCATTTTTGTCAAAAAGCAGCCGGTCACAATGGAAAGGAATCATTACTCTTTTTGCTCCCCTTTTTTGAATCTCTTTGCCTGCTTTAATATAATCCTCTTTATCATTTATTTCCATATCCAGAATTGTCTTATGGTGCTTAAAATAAGGGGTCACTATATCGGGTTTTGATTTTAAAGCCAGTTTTAAAGCCTCCCCACTCGCCTGCAAAAATACATGTTTTCCCTTCTCTTTTGCAATTTTTATCAAACGCTGATAGATATCAAAATCTACTCCCTCAGGTACTGAACCCGAAATTAAAATACAATTACTCTCGGAAATTGATCTTTTAAAACGAACAATTAATTCTTTTACCTCTTCTTTTTCTACCTGATAAGTATAATCGTTATACTGGGTATAGGTTGCAGGATCCCGGCCAATTATTTTAACATTATTCCTAATTTCACTTTCGGTATAAATATAGTTGCTGATAATATTCTGTTTCTGGACCATTTTTTCGAAAAACAATCCCTGTTTCCCACCAACAAAACCAATATTTTGTACATCCTGATAACCTAAAGACTTAAAATTAATTGCACTAATTAAACCTTTTCCACCCGGGTAAATTTTCAAGTCTTCATCATCATAAATAAATTGATTTTTCATAACTTCATTTTTGTCAACAAAATATTCGCGGTCAATAGCGGGATTCAGCGTTACTGTTGTAATCATTTTTTTCACCACCTTATTTTTTTGAAAAACAAAACTTGACTTTTAAAACAGAAAACCGCTGAAATATCAGCGGCAGGTTTTATTTACTCAGATACTTTATTTATTGAGGCTCCAACTTCCTGAAGCCTCTTTTCTATATTTTCATATCCACGCTCTACATGATAGATATCCTTTACCTCTGTTTCCCCTTCGGCAGCCAGTCCGGCTAGAATAAGTGCAGCTCCTGCCCTCAAATCGGTAGCTCTTACTTCAGCACCAGTCAGGCGGCCCGGTTTGATGAGAGCACTATGTCCATCAATTTTGATTTCTGCTCCCATCCTTTTCAGTTCATCTACATGCATAAAACGATTTTCCCAGACTGTTTCGATAATTAAACTAGTCTCATCAGTTTGAGTCAGTAAGGCCATCATTTGAGACTGCATATCTGTAGGAAAACCCGGGTAAGGTAATGTTTTAACATCAACGGCCTTTAAATCATTACCGGCTTTAACCCTGACACCTGCTATGTCTTCTTCTACAGTAATGCCCATCTCATGCATTTTAGCAATTAATGGTTTTACATGTTCAGTCAGTACATTCCGTACAAATACATCTCCACCAGTGATAGCAGACGCTATCATATATGTACCCGCCTCGATTCGATCAGGTATGATTCGATGTTCAACTCCATGCATCTCATCAACACCTTCGATTTTGATGATATCTGTACCTACACCTTTAATGTTAGCTCCCATCACGGTCAAAAAGTTTGCTAAATCCACAATTTCTGGCTCCCGAGCCGCATTTTCAATAACTGTTTTACCGTCAGCCCGGCTGGCAGCAATCATAATATTAATAGTGGCTCCTACACTGGGATAATCAAGATAAATCTCTGCTCCTTTTAATTTATCAGCTTTTACATCCACAACTCCATGGTCTAAATTAACCTCTGCTCCCAGAGCCCTAAACCCCTTAAGATGAAGGTCAATAGGTCGATTCCCAATATTACAACCTCCAGGAAGAGTGGTTCTTGCATGACCTGATCTGGCAAGCATCACTCCCAAAATATAGTAAGAAGCACGCAGTTTCCTTGCTAAATCATGATCTGCTTCTGTTTTAGTTGCTCCGGTTGGATCAATGTTAATCCGATTTTTATTTCTTTCTATTTTTGCACCCATATCTTCAATGATACTACATAAATTGGTTACATCCCTAAGTCGTGGAATATCATCTAAAACGACCTGAGAATCAGCAAGTAAAGATGCAGCTATAATTGGTAATGCCGCATTTTTTGCTCCCCCAACTTTAATTTCTCCTGCAAGTGGATTTAAACCCTGTATAATATACTTGTCCACCTCTAAAAGCCCCTTTCTAAAATAAATCATTCCGTTAAGATCCAAATCAAAATTTATCCTTCAATCATTAATAAATGTCAGCTATTTATTTTTACAGCCTACACAGTCTGCACCTGTTAATTTATCGAATATACCGGCCTTTTTATAATTGATTTTTTCCTCCGGCGCTTTTTCCATTAATTCCTTCCAACAATCCCTGCAGAGCAAAGAGCCTGCATTCCTTATAATGTTATCAGATAAACCCTTTTTTTGCAACTTTTCTTGTCGATCAGGAATCCGACCAAATTGCTGGCTTACTGCTTCTTTTCCAGCAACTGCCAGAGCTACATTCCCCCGGAACTCCGGAGAATTTTTTCTATTAAATCGAACTCCTTCTTCCCGGGCCCATTTTATATAATCTGAGATATGTTTTTTAGCGATATCTCCTCTTATTATCAGTTTGTCTGCCTCTTTACTATTTAAAATATCTTTTATCTCGGGGTATAAGGCTGTTTCTTTAATCTGATCCTCTGTTAAATAGGCTATAACTCGTTCCGCATATTCACCCAGAAATCTATTTTTTTCACCTTTTTTAATTTCAGTCGGACCAAAAGCTCCCTCATGAGCTTTTCTCTCTAATTTGCTTTCATTATTATTTTTCATAACTATACCCTCCTTTTAATATTTTAACATTTTCAGTTCGAGATGTACACCTACCGTTTACCAAACCAATATTTGGAAATAAAACAATGTTTAAAATTTGACTACTCCCCGGCCAGTATCTATCAATACTTTGATAGTAAAGAACAAATTATAAATGCAGTAGTAAAACAGGGTTATCAGGAAATTATTAAATCTATTCAAATCAATAAAAATAATTTTAAGAGTATAGAAAGAGAAAAAGGCCCTGGTCAGGGCCTTTTAATTATATAATAAATATTAAATATTCTACTCAAAACCACTCGACTTTTTTCGACAAAAATCGGGTGGTTCACGGTGCGTGCACATAAACAAACATTTTCAGTTATAAACGATCATAGCCGTGGTCGTGATGTCCGGCTGCTTTGAGGCGGGCCAGAGCACGATCATAGGCTGCTTCCACCCTTGCAAAGTCAATGTCCTCTCGATCTTTTTCCAACCTTTCTTCGGCACGATCACGGGCTGCCTGAGCACGATCAACATCAATCTCTTCCGGCAGTTCAGCTGTTCTAACAACCAGATTGATCCGATCAGGTTGAACCTCCATAAAACCATTACTAATCGCTATCTGAGTCTCCTCACCATCTTTAACCACCCTCACAACACCAATCTGCATTGCAGTTACTAAAGGTGCATGGTCAGGTAAAATACCAATCAAACCATCAACTGCAGGTCCTTCTATCAGATCAACTTTTTCGCTATAAACCAATTTTTCTGGTGTTACTACATCAAGCTTGATTTTTGGTGCAGCAGCCATTGGCTACTCACCTTCTTCCAGCTGTTTAGCTTTTTCTACTGCGTCTTCGATTGTACCTACCATATAGAAAGCTTCCTCTGGCAGATCATCATAACGCCCCTCTAAGATACCTTTAAAGCCGCGAATTGTATCATCCAATTCTACATACTTACCTGGAGTTCCTGTAAACTGTTCAGCCACAAAAAATGGCTGTGATAGGAATCTTTCAATTCGACGAGCTCTATTAACGACAATTTTATCTTCTTCAGATAATTCATCCATACCTAAGATAGCGATAATATCCTGTAAGTCTTTGTATTCCTGTAAGATTTCCTGAACTTCACGGGCAACATTATAATGTTCTTCACCCAGTATTCTTGGATCAAGAATATTTGAGGTTGAATCAAGTGGATCAACAGCAGGATAAATTCCTTTTTCCACAATGTCTCTTGAGAGTACTGTTGTAGCATCTAAGTGAGCAAATGTGGTTGCAGGAGCAGGGTCAGTCAGGTCATCTGCAGGTACATAAACTGCCTGTACAGATGTGATTGATCCTTTTTTAGTTGAAGTAATTCTTTCCTGTAAGGTTCCAACATCATACGCAAGTGTTGGCTGATAACCTACCGCTGAAGGCATTCTACCTAAAAGTGCAGATACCTCAGAACCAGCCTGAATAAAACGGAAGATATTATCAATAAATAATAATACATCCTGACCGGCTTGATCACGGAAATATTCGGCCATTGTCAGACCTGTAAGTCCTACCCGCATCCGGGCTCCAGGCGGCTCATTCATCTGACCAAAAACCATGGCAACCTTATCTAAAATATTAGCTTCCTGGAATTCCAGCCAGAGGTCATTACCCTCTCTGGTTCTTTCTCCTACCCCGGAGAATACAGAATAACCACCGTGTTCTGTCGCTATGTTATTAATTAATTCCTGGATAAGTACTGTTTTACCTACACCAGCACCACCAAAGAGTCCTACTTTACCACCGCGAGTATAAGGTGCTAAAAGATCAATAACTTTGATTCCTGTTTCAAAAAGTTCGGTTGTTGATTCCTGCTCCTCAAATTTAGGTGCAGGACGGTGAATAGGCATTCTCTCATTTGTTTCTAGCTCACCACGATTATCTATTGTCTCTCCTAAAACATTAAAGACTCTTCCCAGTACAGCTTCTCCTACTGGAGTACTGATTGGGGCTCCCTGATCTACAGCTTCCATTCCTCTTACAAGTCCATCTGTGGAAGACATAGCAACTGTTTTCACTCTATCATCACCCAGCTGCTTCATTACTTCACAGGTTAAATCTATCTCATTTTCTTCATTTTGTATTTTGATAGCATTAAAAATCTTAGGTATATTTCCATCCGGAAATTCAATATCAACTACCGGACCGATAACCTGAACTACTCTACCAATGTTCTGGTCACTCACGCAAATTCCTCCTTTAATAAAACTTTATTTAAGTGCCTCTGCTCCACCAACAATTTCTGTAATTTCCTTAGTGATTTCTGCCTGACGGGCTCTGTTATACTTAAGAGTTAAATCATCTATCATCTCATTTGCATTTTCAGTTGCAGAATCCATGGCAGTCATTCGGGCACCAAACTCACTTGCTTTAGACTCCAGAAGAGCTGAATAAATTACATTTATTAAATACTGCGGCAAAATATCATCAAAAACTTCAGCCGGAGAAGGTTCGAAAATATAATCGACATATTTTTTTTCTCCTGTTTCTTCAGCTGTTTCAATGTCCATATCAGCTTCCCCGGAAGCCTCCTGCTCAGCTTCAGGTTTTTTTGCCTCCTCCGCAAACTTTTCTACCGGTAAGAGCTGCATATTTTTTACTGATTGACTGATAGCAGAATTAAAGTGAGTATAAATCATTGAAACTCTGTTAACATCTTCTGCTTCAAAATGATGAATAATCTCATCAGCAAGATTGTTGGCAAAACCATAACCAGGGTAATCATCAAGCTGAACATATTCGGCCATAATATCTGTACCCAGACGATGAAAATAGTCGCGTGCCTTACGTCCGAGAACCATTAAAGAAACTTCTTCTTCTGATTCCACAATTTTTTCGGCCAGATCAATTACCTTGTGATTATAGGCTCCACAGAGACCTCGATCACCTGTAATGACAATTACTAAATGCCTGCCGCCTTCTCTTTCTGCTAAAAGTGGATGGGCTGCTTCTTTAGTTCTGGTAAAAACACCTCTTAAAACTTCCACTGTTTTATTGAAAAAAGGCCGGGCATCTTCTGCTCTATCCTGAGCATTTTTCAGTTTGGCGGCAGCAACCATCTTCATGGCTCTGGTAATTTTTTGAGTGTTTTTAACACTCCCAATCCGCCTCTGAATATCACGCATATTCTGCATTGCTATTTCACCTCAGCTTCCTCTGCTTCGGTATCAGATTCGTTAGAATCCATATCTACAATAGTATTTTTTTGAACCTGGAACATATCCTTAAACTCTTTAACCATCTCATTTAATTTTTCTTTAAGTTCATCGGTTAATTCTCCTGATTCAACAATTTCCTCTTTGACTTCAGCATAATTGCTGTCGACAAAGTTAAGATATTCTTCTTCAAAACGTCCTAGATTATCAACTGGCAGCTCATCTAAATAACCATTAGTTACAGTATAAATAACAATAACCTGTTCTTCGACCGGCATTGGTGAATACTGATTCTGTTTTAGAATTTCTACAATTCTCTCACCACGGGCCAGTTTCTGTTGGGTTGCTTTATCAAGATCAGATCCAAACTGGGAGAAAGCCTCAAGTTCACGGTACTGAGATAGATCAAGGCGCAGAGTACCGGCAACACTCTTCATTGCCTTAATCTGTGCATTACCACCAACACGAGATACAGAAATACCTACATTAACAGCAGGTCTTACACCTGAGAAGAATAGCTCACTCTCCAGATAAATCTGACCATCAGTAATCGAAATTACGTTGGTCGGAATGTAAGCAGAAACATCTCCAGCCTGGGTTTCAATGATCGGCAGAGCAGTTAAAGAACCCCCTCCTAAATCATCATTCAACTTAGCTGCACGCTCTAATAACCGTGAGTGTAAGTAGAATACATCACCAGGATAAGCTTCACGTCCAGGTGGTCTTCTTAAAAGAAGTGACATGGAACGATAAGCCACCGCATGTTTGGAAAGATCATCATAAATAATCAGCACATCTCTATCATCTTCGTACATAAAATGCTCACCCATGGCACAGCCGGCATAAGGTGCAATATATCTGATTGGAGCTGGCTCACTGGCAGTAGCCGAAACTACTATAGTATAATCCATTGCTCCCTCTTCTCTTAGTCTTTCTGTAAGCTGAGCTACGGTTGAGTTTTTCTGTCCAATAGCTACATAAATACAGATCACATCATTATCTTTCTGGTTAATAATTGTATCAATACCAATTGCTGTTTTACCAGTCTGACGGTCACCGATAATCAGCTCACGCTGACCCCTACCAATTGGAGTCATTGAATCAATTGATTTTAAACCGGTCTGTAATGGAACTTCTACAGGCTGACGGTCAACAACACCAGGTGCCTCAGATTCTACCGGACGATATGTATCACTGTCAATTGCACCCTTTCCATCAAGCGGCTGTCCAAGTGGATTAACAACTCTCCCTAAAAGAGCATCCCCAACAGGAACCTCAACCACACGGCCGGTGCGTTTTACATCATCACCCTCTTCAATTAATGTTTCATCACCGAGTAAAACAACCCCGATATTATCTTCTTCAAGGTTTAAAGCCATTCCGAATACTTCATTGGGAAACTCCAATAATTCTCCGGACATAGCATCCTTGAGTCCATAGACATGAGCAATACCATCTCCAATATCTAAGACAGTACCCACACCAACGGATTCTAATTTTTGTCCGTAATTTTCTATTTCTTTTTTTATAATCGAACTTATTTCTTCAGGTCTCAGTTTCAAATTAATTCACCCCTAACTTACTTACTGGAATTGTTTTTAGCTTCTGTTTCAATGAATTAAGTTCACTGCGCAGACTGCCGTCAATAATATAATCTTCAATTTTTAGAACAATACCAGCAATGATTTCTTCATCAATTTTATTTTCAATCTGAATATTATAGTCTAATAGTAAATCTAATTTTTCCTTTAATTTATCAAGAATAGAATTATTTAGTTCCACAGCTGATGTAACTTCCACATGCAGGATACTTTCCTCATTATCAACAAGTTTATCGAATTCCTTAATAATTGATTCCAAAAAAAACTCTCTTCTTTTCTCAATTAAGATAAAAAGAAAATGCATAATATCCTGATCCAGTTCTTCAGCAAAGATCTTCGCAAGAGTTCTTTTTTTATCTTCTGGAGTTATCCGCTGATGAAAAAGAAGTTGATTTAGATCTTCATTTTCCTGTACCAGCTGCCAGAACTCAAACAAATTTTCTTTTAATTCTAAAAGATTATCGTGATCTTTTCCCAGCTCAAAAAGAGCCCGGCTGTATTTAGATGCTACCTCATTTCTCATTGCAGTTCACCCAGTTTCTCTTTATCCAGCTGATCTATAAAATCCATAATCATCTGCTGATGTTTGTCTTCGTCTAACTGCTCCTGGATTAGTTTATTTGCCGCCAGAATTGTGTAGTCAGCAATACTGTCTCTAAGTTCAGCTGCTGCCTCTTTTTTGGCCTGTTCAATCTCTTCTAACTTTTTGGCTTTTAAGTTCTCAGCTTTTTCTTCTGCATTATTTATAATATCTTTAGCCTTTTTGTTGGCTCTAGTTTCTGCATTATCTATAATATCTTGAGCTTCACTATGAGCATTTTTAAGTTTCTGCTCATATTCAGCCTTTAATTCCTCTGCTTCTTCTCTTCGCGCCTCAGCATCATCTAAATCACCATTGATCTGGGCTGCTCTTTGATCCAGCATATCTTTGATCGGTGAGTAAAGATACCGGCGCAGTAAATAGAGAAGAATAAAAAAGTTAACTAACTGCCATAACATTGTGGAGTTAATATTAACCAAGAGTACATTCACCTCCTGAAATATAATGACCCATCATAAGGATAGGAAAATAGTCGCGGAATATAGTAGTACTATTAAGTCAGGAGATTGCTCTCCCGACTTAATTTAGACTCTACTATATTGTAAAGATTAAAACAATGGCAATTACCAGAGAATAAATACCTGTTGACTCAGCAACAGCCTGACCTAAAAGCATAGTTGTAATAATATTACCCCTAGCTTCTGGATCTCTAGCTACAGATTCTACAGCCTTACCAGCAGCATAACCCTGACCAATACCAGGACCAATACCTGCGATCATTGCAAAACCTGCTCCTAAAAGTGCTGCAGCTCTAATAATTGTGTCAATAACTTCTGGTGAAAATTCTACCATTATAATTTCCTCCTTTCGGTTTTAAAAAACAAAAACTTATTTATACTCATCAAATTTACTTTGAAAAGTATCTTTTAATAAATCAACCACTGACCACAGTATAACTACAAATTTTATCATAAATAGTCCTACTGCTGCAGCCAGAAAATCCAAATTGGCATTTCTAGCTGCACTGAAAAGTACTGCAAAATAGAGGGCATATTCTATAAAATATCTATTTCGAATAAATTTCTCTGCTGAATCTTCTTCCATACTCAATGCCCTGATTATGTTATTATATTTTAATCTTAAAAGAAGAGTAGCAATTACAAGTCCAAAAATAAAACCAAATAAAATATCGAATTCTCCTGCTAACAGTGATGAAACTATCGGCAGCAGAGAAAATAAATAAGTTATTTTTAAGATTTTTATCTGAACTTTTTGTGGATCATTAATGTCTTTCATTAAAAACTCCTCTGCTGATCTTTTTGCTATTTAAACAGCAAAAAATCTATACTTCTTTTAAAAATTAAAAACTAGCTTAAATAATAATCTTGTTTATGAAAATAAATTAAAACTAAACTCCAAAAATCAAAAAGATCGCAATTACAAGAGAATAAATACCTGTGGAACCTGAAATTACCTGTCCTAAAAGCATTGTTGTAATAATTGATCCTCTTGCCTGCGGCTGCCTTCTTACAGCAGTTGTTGCTTTACCTGCAGCAAAACCCATTCCTATTCCCGGGCCAACTCCAGCAATCAAAGCCGCTCCTGCAGCAATATAAGAGGCAGTTGTAATAACTGTTTCGGCTACTTCTGGTGAAAATTCAATCATAATTTGCCTCCTTTCCTCAGACTACTAAGACTTAGCAACAGAAATATAGGCAATTGCAACCATACCAAAGATTAAAGCCTGAATCATCCCAACAAAAAAGTCAAACCAAGCATGTAATGGTACCGGTATTAATGCTGGAGCCGCCTGATAAATCAAAGTAATTATAATTCCACCACCAACTATATTTCCAAAAAGACGGAAAGAGTGAGAAATAGGTTTGGCTAGCTCACCAATTACATTAATCGGCAGTAAGAAAATTACCGGCTCGGCAAAGCCTTTGATATAACCCCAGACACCATACTCTCTCATACCTTCGTACTGTACAACTACAAAAACTACCAGGGCAAGACCAAGAGTTGTATTCAAATCTCCAGTAGGACTGGTTAATCCTGGTACTAGACCAATCAGGTTGCTAAAACCTACATAAATAAAAATCGTGGCAATAAAAGGAAGAAACCTCCATCCTTCTCCCGGCAGCATTGGCTCAATTTGTTTATAGATTAATTCTACAATCATTTCTGCTACATTTTGCTTTCCTTCCGGTCTAATACTTAAGCTTAAAGTTAAGTATTTCGCCAGAATCAAAATTATCACAACAGAAAGCCAGCCAACCAGCAGAGTATCAGTTATTGGAAGATATTCTTTACCAAATAGATAAAATTGTATCTGTGGACCTGGATTCAATATGCTTCCTCCTTTCTTAAAAATAATTTAAAAAATATTAAAATTATTCAAAGTTAAATATATATCTAAGATTATTATAAATGAACAAAATTATCAAAGATATTTTTATTTAATCATCAAAAGTTGACATTAAAAGCTTATAAACAGAATAAAAACCAGAGGCCAGGCCGACAATTAATCCTGACAATTTAAATATAAGCTCAAAATTAAAAAAATTATCAATTAAATAACCAGCACCAAAACCAATACCTCCAGAAACTACAATCAACAGTCCAACTTCTGTTAACAGGGCAAGACCACGCATAATTTGACGCCAATCTTTGTTATCCATTTTTTTATCTTACCTTTATCATATTTTATTATAGAAAGACTAAAGTTGCAAGCCGAATTGTGAAATTAACAACAAAGTATTAAAAAGAACAATTTTTTGTACAATACCAATTTTATACTTTCAGCCGTTTAGATTCTGTAAAAAATAAACATCTGGTTAAGAAAATTGCTCAAAAAAGTTAGTTATAAATACAATTAGCTGTCTTCTAAGGAACATCCTTCCTGGGGGAGTTCCACAGAAAAAATACCAAGTCTTTTGGCTCCATAAATAATGATTAAAATAACTGAAACGAAAATAATTAAAGCATGATCAAATTTAATTCCATTAATGACAAAAGCAATTGTTCCTAGAATTGCACTGATCACATAAACTGAAATAACAGCCTGTTTCTGATTCATTCCAATTGCCAGCAGCCGGTGGTGAATATGTCCGTGGTCAGCCTCTCCAATTGGACGATCATTAAAAATTCTTCTAATAATTGCAAAAGTAGTATCCATAATTGGAACTGCCAGGGCCAGCATCGGGACAAAAATTGTCACTGCCGCTGCACTCTTTAGAGCACCAGTAATCGAGACAGCTGCAATTATGTAGCCGATAAACATGGAGCCGGTATCCCCCATAAAAATTTTAGCAGGATTAAAATTGTATTTTAAAAAACCAAAACAGCTTCCGGCAAGTAAAACTGCCAGCATCGGTGCGATGACCTGATTTTCCTGAAGCGCAACTGCAAAAAGAGTTAAAACCGCAATAATTGAAACTCCTGCTGCCAGACCATCGAGACCATCAATCAAATTAATAGTATTAATAATACTGACAATCCAAAAAACTGTAAAAGGAACTGTGTAAATACCAAGATAGATAAAACCGCCAAAAGGATTGGTAATAAAATTAATTTTAACACCATAATAAATTAGGATCAAAGCCCCTATTATCTGACCAACAAATTTTATGGGAGCAGAAATTTCAAATTTATCATCGAGCAGACCTAAAATCAGCATAAAAGTTCCACCAATCATGATACCTTTAATTGTCTGATTGGCGGGCAGAAAAAATCTGAGAGGTATCATAAAGGCAAGAAAAATTGCTGTTCCCCCTGCTGTAGCAGTAACTTTTTTATTTATTTTTCTTACTCCAGGCTGATCAACAAAATTAAGGTGATGAGACAGCTTGATAACAACTGGAGTTATGATTAAGGATAATATTAAAGTAATTATAAACGCAGCCAGATAAAGCAATTATCTTACCTCCTAACGGTACCGGGCACCTGCAAAAATTAACCAGACACAATCGCTAATCATTATGGCAAATTTTTACAGATACCCGGTACCAGCATATTTACTTAGTACCGTAAAGTCTGTCGCCTGCATCACCAAGGCCGGGAACAATATAAGCATGATCATTTAATTTCTCATCCAGAGCCCCTGCCCAGATATCAATATCAGGATGTGCATCCTGAATTTTCTTAACTCCCTCTGGAGCTGCAACTAATACCATTAATTTAATGCTGCGCGGATTTCTATCTTTAATAAACTTAATTGCTTCCATAGCTGTATTACCGGTAGCCAGCATGGGATCAACTACCAGCAGATCTCTTTCCTGAACATCAGTTGGAAGTTTACAGTAATACTCAACAGCTTCCAGTGTCTCAGGTTCTCTATATAAACCAATATGACCAACACGAGCAGCTGGAATCAGTTTTAAAACCCCATCCAGCATTCCCAATCCAGCTCTTAAAATAGGTACAATCCCCATTTTTTTGCCGGAAATCATTTTAAATTTACCTTTGGTAATTGGAGTTTCAATCTCTACCTCTTCCAAAGGCATATCTCTTGTTACCTCGTAGGCCATTAAAGTTGCTACTTCATCGGCCAGCTCTCTAAATTCTTTTGGGCCAGTGTTTTTGTCCCTCATTATTGCAATCTTGTGCCTGATTAACGGATGGTCCATCACATGTAATTCACTCAAAATTATTTCTCCCTTCATAATAATATTATTCTACGTAAAGAGGCTTAGTCCTCCTCAATTAACTCAATATTTTTTAGTTTTTCCAAAGAAAACCTTAAATTCTTCTTAATTTCATCCCGGGTCTCCCTATATACCTCTTCTGAAAGACCAAAAGGATCCTGAATATCTCTGGAATCAGTATCCAGCTCACTTAATTCTTTTAAAGTTAAAATTTTATCAGCTAAATCTGGATGTCTCAGCACTAGAGCCCGACTGTGCCTGCGGGTCATAGTAATAATTAAATCTTCCTGAGCTAACTCAATCTCTTCAATATTATGAGAAATATGATCTGAAAGATCAATATTTAATTCTTTCATCACAGAACTTGCCTTTTCATTGGCTCCAGCACCTTTAACAGCCGAAATTCCAGCTGAAAGAATTTCCCATTTTTTTAATTTAAGTTCATCATTTTTTGCTATCAAGTCTTTTAATAAATACTCTGCCATTGGACTTCTACATGTATTTCCCGTGCAAACAAATAAAATCTTTTTAATCGTCTCCACCTCCTGGCTGAGAATATTCCTCGGCAGCGGCAGCCTTATAAATCCTGTTCATTACAGCTTCGCCGATACCTTTAGTCTCTAATTCTTCAATGTAAATCTCTTTGACACTCTGATCAGCATCAAGTTTTCTCAGTAAATCGAAAAGTTTTTGGGCCAGCTCTTTCGGTTCTGCATGATTGAAGACTTTTAAAATCTTTATTTTTTTATCTGCAAGTTTTTTTCTATCTATTTCGCTTTCTCTGGCTGTTATCAGAGCAATCTTTTTGTTTTCTGCTCTTTTTAAAGCCTGATTTAAAACTGAAATTCTGTCCTCAAAATTAAAAACATATAATTTTTTCTGAGGAGCATAATGGCGGTATTTCATCCCGGGAGATAAAAGCTGCTGGTCTTTTAGTTCAGCCGCTAAAATTACTTCTTCTCCTAAAAATTGAGAAATTTTCTCGCGGCTGACACCGCCCGGACGTAAAACCTTAACCTGCTCTCCCCGAATATCAATCACTGTTGATTCCACTCCAAAATGAGAGGGCCCCCCGTCAAGAATCAAAGATATTTTTCCTTTTAGGTCATTATAAACATGGTCAGCTCGAGTTGGACTGGGAAAACCAGAGGTATTGGCACTTGGAGCCGCCAGTGCCAGACCCGAACGCTCGATTACTGCCAGCATGAGAGGATGAGCCGGCATTCGGACTGCTATAGTCTGCAGTCCAGCAGATGTTGCGGCAGGCACCTTCTTATTTTTCGAAAAAATAATTGTCAGAGGCCCCGGCCAGAATTTTTCCATTAATTTTTCTGCTCTAGCCGGAATTTTACCGGCTGTCAGCTGCTGCAGCTGGGATTTATCAGCAATATGTACAATTAAGGGATTATCTTGAGGACGCCCCTTGGCTTTAAAAATTTTTTTTACAGCTTCCGGATTCATGGCATCTGCAGCCAGACCATAAACTGTTTCTGTAGGTAGAGCAGCAAGCTCTCCTTTTTTTAAGAGATTAGATGCCTCAATAACTGGCTGCTCTTCTTTTAATTTGTTTCTCAGCCCAGAATCCAGAGCAAGTTCTTCAATTCTGTCAGACTGAAATTCCTTTTGGTATTCTGTTTTTTTTATTTTAGTTTTAAATTGCATCAGCTCCACCTAACTTCATATACTGCAGCAGTAATTTTTTAATTATTTTCGCTCTCAGTTTTTTTTACTGCTCCAAAAACTGCTGAGACAATTCTGTCATTCTCTGCATAATCTTTTTTCACTTCGACCTGAGTCCAGTTTTCACCAAAAAGATTGCTGACAGCCTCAGCCTGTTGATAACCTATCTCCAGAAAGATTTTACCACCATTTTTTAGCACTTTTTCGGCTTCCGGTATCAGACGCCGATAATAATCTAAACCATCTGATCCTGCTTTTAGTGCAGTTTTTGGTTCTTTTTTAACCTCCGGTGACAGTTCTTTCATTTCCGCCTCCGAAATGTAGGGAGGATTAGAGACTATAATATCAATTTCTTTAATTTCTCTTTTGATAAATTCTGCCAGCAGATCACTTTTTAGAATACTCATCCGTTCACTTAATTCGTGCTTTTCCATATTGCAGCGGGCAATTTTTAATGCCTGAACAGAAAGATCAACACCTACTACTCTTGCTTCAGATAAGTAGTGAGCCAGACTAACTGCGATAGCCCCACTGCCTGTGCCAACATCAATTATCTGAGGACTCTGCAGCTTGTTCTGACGACAGTATTCAATGACTGCCTCCACTAAATTTTCTGTCTCAGGTCGGGGGATTAAGACCCCTTCCTTTACTTTAAATTCTAATGACATAAATTCCTTTTTTTCAGTAATATAGGCTGCAGGGACTCTCTGCGCCCTCTTTTTTATCATTTCTCGATATCTATCAACTTCAGTACTTTTAAGCGGATAATCATATTTCACATAGAGATTGATTCGTTCCATATCTAAGAGATCTGCCATCAGTACTTCAGCATCCAGACGAGAGTTTTCGATTCCTCGTTCAGCCAGAAACTGATCACTGCGTTTAAGGAGTTCTTTAATATTCATTTTAGATCTTCTCCAATCTCTTGATATTATCCTCCTCAATTAAGGCCTCAACTACCGGATCTAAATCTCCATCAAGAATTTTATCCAGCTGGTGGACAGTCAGATTAATCCGGTGATCACTCACTCTCCCCTGAGGGAAATTATAGGTTCTAATTTTTTCGCTGCGGTCACCTGTACCAACCTGAGATTTACGAGCCTCAGCTCTTTCCTTTTGTTTTTCCTGTTCTTTTTTCTCCTGCAGTCGGGCCCGCAAAATACGCATTGCCTTAGCTTTGTTTTTGTGCTGTGATTTTTCGTCCTGACAGGAAACTGTAAGTCCGGTTGGCTTATGGGTAATCCTAATAGCAGAGTCAGTTGTATTTACACTCTGACCACCTGGACCACTGGAGCGAAAGGTGTCGATAGTTAAATCATTGGTATTTATATCTACATCCACTTCTTCAGCTTCCGGTAAAACGGCCACAGTAGCGGTAGAAGTATGAATCCTGCCGCTGGACTCAGTGGAAGGAACACGCTGTACCCGGTGAACTCCACTCTCGTATTTTAAATATTTAAAAATATCTGTGCCTTCAATTGTAAATATAATTTCCTTAAAGCCACCAGAAGCAGATTCGTTGGCACTCATTATTTCTACCTTCCAGTCTTTATTTTCTGCATAGCGAGAATACATTCTGTATAAGTCGGCTGCGAAAAGTGCAGCTTCATCTCCACCAGCACCGGCTCTGATTTCTACAATAACGTTTTTCTCATCATTGGGATCATCAGGCAGCAGCATAATTGGAAGCTTTTCCTCCAATTTTTCTTTTTTAGGCTTCAGTTCCTCAATTTCTTCTTCAAAAAGAGCCTGCATTTCTGGATCATCTTCCAGTTCGATCATTTCCTCTGCTTCTTCGATACCTTCTTTTGCTTCTTTATATTCTTTATATTTATCTACAATCTTTTTTAATTTTGCATGTTTTTTCAAAAGTTTTTGATATTTATCACTATCATTGATTACCTCGGGATCACTCAGTTTAGAATTTAGCTTTTTATAATTCTCAACCAGTTTATCCAGTTTTTCTTCTAAATTTTCGAAATCAAACATTTATATTTCACCTCATATTATCTTTAAAATTGGCAGCAGATTATTCCCCTTTAATAGCATGACAGCTTCTACAGCGAGCTTCGTAAACCTCAGATGCTCCTACTAAAATTACTGGATCATCTGCTGCTGCTGGCTCTCCATCAATTAAGCGCTGGGTTCTGCTTGCAGGTTCTCCACACTGGATACAAATAGCATGCAGTTTATCAACATATTCAGCTCTGGCCATTAATTCCGGCATCGGTCCAAATGGCTGATTGCGGAAATCTCTATCCAGACCGGCTAAAATAACTCGAATACCTCTATCAGCCAGATCTTCACAAATTTCTACTAAATCTTCATGAAAAAATTGAGCTTCATCAATACCTACTACATCAACTGCAGCATCGATCCTTTCTAAAATTTCTTCTGGATGATCAACTGGTACTGCTTCTATACTGTTTCCACTGTGAGAAACAACATCTTTTCTGCTGTAACGGTCGTCTAAAACTGGTTTAAAAACTTTTACTTTCTGTTTAGCAATTTTTACCCTTCTCAATCTGCGGATCAGTTCTTCGCTTTTTCCACAGTACATCGGGCCTGTAATTACTTCAAGCCAGCCGCTTTTTGTAATTTTATACAATTATTCCACCTCATCATTATTATACTGATCAACATTCTTTAAAATTAAAAATCAAAAACTTACTATTTTATAGCAGGTTAATGAAAATTTTTCTAAAAAAAAAGCAGAGCAATTAAGCCCTGCAGCAGAAAAAAGGATTCCTGTTTTGTTCTACTCAGTATCTTTCTCAGTTTCTTCTTCTGAGCTTTCATCTGAAATCCCATATTTTTTATTAAATCTTTCGACACGACCACCTTTTTTGGCTTTACGCTGTTTTCCTGTATAGAATGGATGACAGTTAGAACAAACTTCAACCCTGATATCTTCTTTAGTTGACTTAGTTTTATAAACCTCGCCGCAGGCACAGGTTATTGTGGTTTCTTTAACGTCTGGGTGGATTCCTTCACGCATCTATATCACCTCTCTTGCATACATAATTATTGTTACACCGATTATTTTATGTCTCAAAATCGGGCTGAAGACACAAATCTTCACGCTAAGATTTATTATAACACAGGGCTTTTAGTGTTGCAAGGAAAAAAAATCAATTAGAGAAAGACTTTATTCTGACTTTGACAGGTTAAGCCTCCTCTTTATTCTACTGTCAAAGTACTAATTTTATTTATTTGATTTATAATGATTACCTAAAGCCGCCGGTGGCCTTGATTTAATTACGGCACCTGCTAAAACGACAACTGTCAAAACATAAGGCAGCATTTGGATGAATTCAGAAGCAATATTTAAATTCATTCCCTGCAGCCGCATCTGCACAGCATCGGTAAAAGCAAAAAGCATACTGGCAGCAAATCCTCCCAGGGGATTCCACTGTCCAAATATATTGGCCGCCAGAGCCATATATCCTCTTCCTGCTGACATATTGCTGCTAAACCAGTTTAAATGTCCCAAAGAAAGATAAGAACCGCCAAGAGCTGCTAATACACTGCTTAAAGTTACAGAAAAATATTTAATAAACCGAATATTTATCCCAAGAGTATCGGCTGCTTCAGGGTGCTCTCCGGTAAAGCGGATTCGTAATCCAAGAGGTGTCTTAAACATTAAATACCAGCCTGAAATTACAATTATAAACATTAAATAAACTAAGGGAGAATGGCAGCCAAAAAGTTCCCCAACTATTGGTATATCAGCTAAAATAGGAATCCTGATCCTGGCCAAACCACTGACACTTGGAGAAGCTCCTTTTTGACCCCAGATTACCTGCATCAACCAGGTGGTAAAACCAAGAGCTAAAATATTAATTCCAACTCCAGCAACTACATGATCTGCTTCTAAATCTACTGTAAAAAATGAGAATATCAATCCCAAAACCACACCAGCTCCTAAAGCAGCCAGCACACCTAAATAAGCACTACCGCTAAAAAACGACCCTACTGCTGCTGCAAAGGCTCCGATTAAAATCATACCTTCCAAACCAATATTTATTACACCAGCTCTTTCGGAAAATGCCCCACCAACTGCCGCTAAAGCGATAGGTACTACTAATCTAATTGCAGCTGTAAAAGTATTTATACTAAAGATAATTTTTAAAATATCCACTAGTTACCACCTCTAAAGACCAGACTCTTATTTTTTAATATTTTAAAAAGCGAAGGTGCTGCAGCAAATAAAATAACAAGTCCCTGAACAATAGTCATCAAGTCAGCTGGAATTTTAGCAAAAAGCTGCATTGACATACCTCCTGCTTCTAAAATACCAAATAAAAAAGCAGCCAATAATACTCCAAGCGGCTTATTTTGTCCCAGAACAGCAACAGCTATACCTGTGAATCCATAGCCAGGTGAAAAGTTCGTAATGAACCTGTGTAAAACACCTAAAACCATTGTGCTCCCAGTAAGTCCAGCAATTCCTCCACTTAAAAGCATCGCATTAATAATAACTTTATCAGAATTTACTCCACTATATTCGGCAGCATCTATATTTTCTCCAACAAGCTGCAGATCATAACCATAAGAAGTGTAATTTAATAGATAATAAATTATTATGACAACGATAATTGCTATAAATAACGCCCAGCTTAAACGTGTATTAGCAACTATTTCTGGTAATTTTGCCTGTTCAGCAATTTTTCTGGTTTGATCCACAGGTCCATCTTCTTTAAAATAATTCTTTAATAAAAATGTAGTTAATAAAATTCCTATATAATTAAACATTATAGTAGTAATAACTTCGTGAGCCCCAGTTTTTGCCCTTAATATCCCCGGGACTGCAGCCCATAACGCCCCTGCAACTGCACCGACTGCTAGAGCCAGTGGAATTAAAATAATTGAAGGTAAATTTGTAAAAGTAATAGCCACTAAAGCTGTTGCAAATGCTCCCCAATAAAGCTGACCTTCTCCTCCAATATTAAAAAGTCCGCTTTGAAATCCCACGGCAACAGCCAGACCGGCAAAAATTAAAGGAATAGTTTTCAACAGGGTCTGTGCTATATTATATGTGCTTCCAAAAGCACCATAAAATAGATAATAATAGGCTTCAGTAATACTGTTTCCGGACACTTTAATTAAAATTGCTCCCACAATTAATGCCAGAACTATAGCTGCTATTGAATATATTATATCTTTTGTGGTTTTATTAAAAGACATTTACACTTCCTCCTCACTGTGACCTGCCATTAATAATCCTAACTTTTCTTCGTTAAATTCTTCAACTTTTCCCTGAGCGACAATTGCTCCTTCATAAATCACCAACAATCTATCACTTAAATTCAATAACTCATCTAACTCAGCTGAAATCAAAAAGATAGCATTGTCTTCTTCTCTCATTTTTATAAGCTGTTTGTGGATAAATTCGATAGCTCCAATATCAACTCCCCTGGTTGGTTGGGCAGCTAAAACAAAATCAGAAGCTCTACTCAATTCTCTACCAATGATTAATTTTTGCTGATTACCACCGGAGAGTTCAGAAGCAGTAGAATTTTTTTTAGAATATCTTATATCATATTCGTTTAATATTTTTTCAGTATAGTCATTTAAATAATTAAAGTTAATAGCAAATCTATTTTTAAATTGCTGATTCCATTCTGAACCCAGCAAAATGTTTTTTGCCAGTGAAAAGTTCCCCACTAAGCCTCTTTTGTTTCGATCAGACGGAATATGTGCAAGTCCCATATCTCTTCTTTTTCGGGTAGATAATTCTGTTATATCCTGAGAATCAAAATATAACTTACCACTATCAACAGATCTGAAGCCGGCTATTGTTTCTTCCAGCTCTAGCTGCCCATTCCCTTCAACACCAGCCAGGCCTACAATTTCTCCTTTTTTAAAAGAAATATTTATATTTTTTAGTTTTAGACCACTAAGTGGGTTTTTGTAATTAACCTTTTCTAATCTAAAAATTTCTCCAGTAGATTTCTTTTCCTTTTTTTCAACATCCAATAAAACATTTCTACCAACCATTAGATTTGCCAGCTTTTGTGGGGTTGTCTCATCTTTATTAACAGTATCAATTTTTTTTCCATCTCTTAAAATTGTTATTCGATCAGCTATTTCCATTGTCTCTTTTAGCTTATGAGTTATAAAAATTATTGTTTTGTTATCAGCAGTTAAACTTCTCATAATTTTAAATAACTCCTCTGTTTCTTGAGGAGTTAAAACAGCTGTTGGCTCATCTAAAATTAATATTTCAGCATTTCTATATAATGCTTTTAAAATCTCTACTCGCTGCTGTTCACCCACAGAAATATTTTCTATCAAAGCTTTAGGATTTAAATCAAAGCCAAAATTACCAGAAATTTCTTTAACTTTTTTCTCTGCTGCTTTATTATCAATTTTAATTCCTAAAGCACCGGTTATCTCCTGACCTGCTATAATATTTTCTGTAATAGAAAATCTATCTACAAGCATAAAGTGCTGATGAATCATACCCATTTTTTTATCAATTGCAGCCGCAGGGTTTGATATCTTAACTGTTTTATCATTAATTCTTATTTGACCTTGATCTTTAGAATACAGACCAAACAAAATTTTCATTAAAGTAGATTTCCCGGCACCATTCTCACCTAATAAACAGTGGATTTCACCTTTTTTGACCGCAAAGTCTATCTGATCATTTGCCTTTACACTACCAAAAGATTTAGATATATTTTTCATTTCAACTGCAAACATAATAATCACCTCCACTTAAAAAACAGGGGCATTTCTGCCCCTTATTTGTCATTTCATTAATTTCTTGCTGCTTCAATAGTTGCAGGTATTTCAATTTTTTCAGCTGCAATTTTAGCTTTTATTTCTTCTAAACTTACTATAATATCTTCTGGAAGTAGGCTTTCTGTATAACCTAAACCTTCTTCTTTAACTCCTAGAACCTGTACTCCAGGTTTAAATTCATTTTCCATTACCTGCATAATTGCTCTTTCTACAGTATTATTAACAAACTTCATGCCATTTGTTAATACATGATCTGGAGCAACATGACCCTGATCCGAATCAGCTCCAATTCCATAAACATTATTTTCTTCAGCCGCAGTAAGTACCCCCAAACCAGAACGGCCAGCTGCACCCCAGATAACATCTGCACCATTTTCAATCATTGATATTGTAAGTTCTTTTCCTTTTGCAGGGTCTGCCCAGTCTCCAACATAAGAGTGAATAACTTCAACTTCAGGATCTATATATTGTGCACCTGCAATATAACCTGCAATATTTTTATCAATTAAAGGTATTTTCATGCCTCCAATAACTCCTATTACTTTCTCAGAGTTAATCATTTCATTGTCAGTTCTACTGGTCATCATAGCAGCTGCAGCTCCCATTAAAAATCCTCTTTCTTTTTCCGCATAAACATAAGATACTACATTATCCTGCTCAACAACTGCATCTACTATAGCATATTTTTGATTTGGAAATCTTTGAGAAACATTATTTAAAGCATCTGCCTGATCAAATCCAATTGAAATTATTAAATCATATCGTTTTAAAGAAGAAAATTGAGTCAAATATGTTTCATACTCTGAAATAGAAGCTGGCTCAGCTGCATCATAATTGACGCCATATTTTTCTTGTGCAGCCTGAACACCTTCAAAAGCAGCATCATTAAATGACTGATCTCCAAGTCCACCGGTTGCAAAAACAATTGCTACTCTACCCTGAGCTAAGGCCATAGAAGAAATAAGAACTGTAAATAGAATTAAAAACAGAGCAACTAAGAATATTCTTTTTCGCATAAATATTACCTCCCAATTTTAATTTTCTCCTGTCAGAGCCTCAAGTGCCAGAACAATTTCTTGCTCAACTGCCTGAGAAACTTCTTCTCGATGAGGATCATAACTATCAGCATCAAAATCAACAGCTATACCATCAATTGCAAGTACGGCCCCTGCTTTAATATTATTTAAGGATGCAATAACAAATAGAGCGCTGGCCTCCATTTCTACTGCTATTGCCCCTGCCTGACTGAAATAATTATTGCTCAACGGTTCAATTTCCGGATAAAAAGCTGCAGTGGTCGAAACAATACCTGTTTTTGTCTTAATTTCAAGCTTCCCTGCTGTTTGATTCAATTTTGCAACTAATTCCCAGTCGGCTACTGCCGGATAAGATAAATCTACGAGCTGCTCTGTCAGACCATCATTTCTAACAGCAGCTGATGCAATAACAATATCCCCATCTTTAATTTTTTGAGAAAGTGAACCTGCCGTTCCAACTCTAATTATCTCTTCTACCCCTCCTTTTATTAATTCTTTAAACGCTGCACCTGCACCTGGGCCGCCAACACCATGAGATAAAACACTGATTAACTGCTTATTATATAAACCATTAAAAAGTTTATATTCTCGATTATAGTTAATTTCTTCTACCTTAGATAAAAAAGCAGCGATTTTGTCAGCTCTCTCTGGATCACCACAAACTAATGCTTTTTTACTAATATTTTTGCTATCAGTCTTTAAAATCGGTAAAAAATTTTCTTTGTTCAAAATTATCAACTCCAATTCCCTTACTAATACACACTTTGTTAATAACAAATTTCCCGATAAATTAAAATAGTCCTTTATTGTTCTGCAAAAATTTATCAAATATACATGAATAATATTACTCTTTAAATAATTTTTTTATATTTTCTTTAAATGGTGCCTTAACTATTCCTTTTTCAGTAACAATAGCAGTAATATATTCTTTAGGTGTGACATCAAAAGCTGGATTATATGCTTTCACTTCTTCAGGGGCAGTTCTGTGTCCAAATCCATTTTTTATTTCTTCTGGGTCTCTTAATTCAATTTCAATATCTGCTCCAGTTTCGGTTTCCAGATCAATAGTTGAGGTAGGTGCTAAAAAGTAGAATGGGATTCCATATTCTTTAGCTAAAATTGCGACTCCTAAAGTACCTATTTTATTGGCAGCATCACCATTAGCCGCAATTCTATCAGAGCCAACTAATACAGCATCAATCTTTCCTTCTTTCATTACCTGAGCTGCCATATTATCAGTAATTACAGTTACATCTAAGCCCGCTTCATATAATTCGAAAGCTGTTATTCTAGCTCCCTGAAGTAATGGTCTGGTTTCATCAGCATAAATTTTAAAATTATAACCCTTATCATATCCTAAATACATCGGAGCTTCTGCTGTGCCATAGCCAGAAGTTGCCAGTCCTCCTGCATTACAGTGAGTTAAAAGCCCCATACCTGGCTCCAATAATGTCAGAGCATGTTCGCCAATTGCTTTATCCATTTTCTGGTCTTCTTTTAAAATCTGATTACTTTCTTCTAATAAAGCGTCTTTGATTTCCTGAACATTTTTACCCGCATTTTTCTCCAGATCAAATCTTTTTTTCATTCTCTTTAAAGCCCAGAAAAGATTGACCGCTGTTGGTCTGGAAGTAGCAAGATGGTCACTAATTCTTACCAGTTCCTTTTCTAACTCAGAAACTGAATCTGTTTCAACTCTTTTTAAGCAGACATAGAGACCGTAAGCAGCTGCAATCCCAATCGCCGGAGCTCCTCTGACGCTTAAGCTTTTAATTGCCTTCCAGACACCTTCCTTTGTATCAAGCTCCAGATATTTTTCTGTTTCAGGTAATAAAGTCTGATCTAATAAGATTAACTTATCACTGCTCTCATTTAGTCTGGCAGGCACAATGCTTTTAGTCATGCAATTTCCTCCTTTATTAATTTTCTGAATACAAATACACTCTTATCTGTTATTTTGCGCAGACAGATTATTCAATTTTATAAAACTATTTGTCTTTAATTCTTAAACACTTTATCCAGCATCTGCAGCAGTTCCTTATTATCCTTAGTATTTTTTAACTGTTTGAGAAAAGTACTCATCAATTCATATTCTGACATATCCTGAGTCTGCTGACGGAGCTTCCAGATGATCTCCAGCTCTTTTTCTCCCAGGAGCATTTCTTCTTTTCTGGTACCAGATCGGTTAATATCAATAGCAGGGAAGAGTCTTCTTTCTGCCAGACGGCGGTTTAAGTGGAGCTCCATATTACCTGTACCCTTAAACTCCTCATAAATTACATCATCCATCCGACTACCTGTATCTACCAGAGAAGTAGCAATAATTGTTAAACTTCCACCTTCTTCAATATTCCGGGCTGCTCCAAAAAATCTTTTAGGAAAATGCATGGCTGTTGGATCCAGGCCGCCAGAAAGAGTCCTGCCGCTCGGAGGAATAGTCACATTAGCAGCTCTGGCCAGTCTGGTAATACTATCTAATAAAATAACTACATCATTTTTATGCTCAACCAGCCTTTTAGCTTTTTCCAGCACCAGTTCTGCAACCTGAATATGTTCTTCTGGCGGCTCATCAAAGGTTGAAGCAATAACTTCTGCATCAACAGAACGCCTCATATCTGTCACCTCTTCCGGACGCTCATCAATTAAGAGAATCATCATCTTGCTTTCCGGATAATTATGGCGAATACTGTTGGCAACCTTTTTTAAAAGTACAGTTTTTCCTGCTTTAGGAGGTGAAACCAGTAGTCCACGCTGTCCCTTACCGATAGGAGCAAGTAGATCAATCATCCGCGAAGAAATTTCATTTTTATTGTATTCCAGCTTATATCTTTCTTCCGGATACAGAGGAGTTAAATCCTCAAAGTGTGAGCGCTCTCTCGCCTTTTCTGGATCCTGATAGTTTACAGCCTCAATTCTTAAAATAGCAAAATATTTTTCACTATCTTTGGGCTCTCTTACCTGACCGGAAACAACATCCCCGGTTCTTAAATCAAAGCGCCTGATCTGAGAAGCTGAAATATATATATCATCACTGGAAGGAATGTACTTTGAAGGTCTTAAAAAACCATAACCTTCGCTCTGAATAATTTCCAGGACTCCCTCAGCAAAGATATTCCCACCTTTTTCTGTTCCCTTTTTTAAAATAGCAAAGATCAAATCCTTTTTCCGCATCTGCGAATAACCGCTAACATTCATCTCCTTTGCTATCTCATGTAATTCTGTAATAGTTTTTCTTTCTAGTTCACTGATGTTAAGCACATCAAGTCCACCTTTCTTAAATTTTCCCTATTTTTTATAAAATTATTTTGAATAAAATCTAACAACACGATGTTGTTTGTTAATCCTGACGCAGGAGGCGGCAATAGATTAAGGTGCCTCGTTTCTGCTCTTAAGTAATTAATTTCAAATTTTTAATAGAATTTATATTTTTGTCTGTAAACTTTAGTTGATGTGACTTAATAAATTACTTAGAAAAAGTTAATGATTAGCAGCGTTAAAACTGACCGAAGAACAGGATGTTCTGAGCTGACCGCGGCACACGAGGTGCCGATCGGGAAGTTAGTCAATTACCGCTAAGTAATTTAAGAATATTCTTATGGCACTTATTTCATTTTATTAAAATAGTTTTAAATTAGATGACTTAGTATTTTTAGTTAATTAAGCTTGATGAGTAACTAAGATAAATGAGGTCAAACAACACGATGTTGTTTGTTAATCCTGACGCAGGAGGCGGCAATAGATTAAGGTGCCTCATTTATCTTAGTTAGGAAGCTTAGCTTAATCTAAAAATAGTATTGGAAGATATTTAAACTATTTTAATAAAATGACTGGTTACTGTAAAGAATAATATTCTTAAATTACGTTTAGTCCAAGCTGAAAAAGCAGATAAACTCCTGCAAAATAAACAACTGCAGCTGCAATCGCATCCCAGCCCATCCACATAAATGAACGGCGGGAACGATAAAATAAACCAATTAACATAATAGTTGCCATTACTATCCCAACAGTTGCTGTTAAAATATGAACTATCCGGGCATCCTCTAAGAGTACTCCCTGACGGTAAAAAACATCAGCAAAGAAAATCACTGTCATATTAAAGATATTGCTGCCAAATACATTTCCAACTGCCATATTATAAGCACCAATCTTAACAGCAGAAATAGTTGCAACCAGTTCTGGCAGAGAAGTTGCTGCAGCAACCATAATTGAACCCATAAAACTCTGATCGATACCTGTCAGCGTCGAAATCTGATCAGCAGTAATACTTAACCGATAGCCGCTAAAAACAATTACCACTGCACAAACTGCAAACCACAGCAGCGCCCTGCTTAAAGTGTAATCCGGATTGGGATCTGCCTCTTTAACCGGGTCATCTGGATCAAGGGGGTTCTTTTTATCATAACGATAAATCATCCTTACAGTAACAATATAAGTAAGTAATAAGATTATACTATCTATTCCTACACCAAAAATACTTAAATTAAGATTCATAAAATGAGATAGGATAAGGCTGAAGACTACCAGTGCCGAAAGTAAGATGCCTACCAGGCCGGAAAGAATGTGGCTGTAGTTAACTCGAAGTAATAAAGGACCTTTACCCTGAAGTAGATCAGCAAAGGCTAAAATAACAAGATTAAAAGTATTACTGCCAAAAGCATTACCAACTGCAATATCTGGAGCCCCAACAATAGCAGAACTAATACTGGTCACCAGTTCCGGCAGTGAAGTTGCCATTGCAATTAAAATTCCACCAATAAAAGCCTGTCCCAACCCACTTTTATCAGCAATTATATCGCCAAATCGGGATAAATATGTACCAGAAATAATAATAAAAATTGCCATTAAAATAAATTCTGACCAGAGCTGTAGCAATTAAATCCTCCTTTATAAATCTCCTCGTATAATATAGTTAGTGATATTAAAAAATTATCACCATTTAAAAATAAATTTAGTTGTTTCTATTAAGTTTGGATTTAGTCCCTGATATAATGATATTGAAAGATATCCAGGGTAGATTTAGCATCTCCTTGTAGCATGTAAATACATGACTACTTTAAAAGTATGATCCCCTGAAGCTGATATGAACTCCTAACACGTATTTTGTATCCCATCTGTTTTCTGCTGCTTTAGCAGGCAGCTGCCTCTGTACTCAAAACCTATTGGTGAATACTAATGGCGAGGCTGTCGAGCTCTCAGTTTTTCAGGGACTAAATCTGGCTATCTTTTTTCTACTCCCAAGCCAAAGGAGGTGATTCCCATTAAAAAAATATTTGTCGGTATTGATGTTGCCAAAAATTCTCTCGTAGCTCATGCAATGGATAATCAAGGAGAGGATATCTTTCACTCCTATTCAGTTGAAAACAATCGTACAGGTTGTTTGAAACTCATTAATCTAATTGCAGATCATGCCCACTCTCTTAACCCTGAAATTATTAAAGTTGGCATGGAAGCTACCAATGTTTTCTGGGAACACTGTTACCGACTTTTAAAAGATAATGAAAAGTTAAACACCAATTTCAATCTTAAACTATATACAATTAATCCTAAAGTCATTAGCAACTTTAAAAAATCATATACTGATTTACCTAAAACTGATAGCATTGATGCCTGGGTGATCGCTGATCGAATGCGTTTTGGACGGGTTAAACATTCTGCTCCTCCAGAATCTGTCTACAGACCTTTAAGACAAATTATGCGTTATAGATTTAATCTAGCTCAAAATATTAAAACTGAAAAAGCCAGAGCTTTAAATCTTGTTTTTCTTAAGTTCTCAAACTATGACCAAAAATCACCCTTTGGCACTTTTTCTAAAGCCTCTATGGCTTTACTTGAAAATTATACACTTGAAGAAATAGTTAATACTGATATCAAAGATCTAGCTACTTTTCTTTATAAAAACAGTAATAATAGACTTGGAGGTTCAACTCCTATCGATAAAATAATTACTGACCTCAAAAAAGCTGCTCGTAATTCATACCGCTTAAAACCTGAAATAGATCAAGCTATTACTCAAACCCTCTCTATGACTTTTGATAATATTAGATTCTACCAAAGACAAAACAAAAAACTTAAAAAAGTAATTGCCAGACAGCTAAAAGCTATTTCTCAAACCCTGACTACAGTTGATGGTATTGGAGCGGTTTTCGCAGCTGGTATTATCTCTGAAATTGGTGATATTAATCGTTTTGACAATCAAGCTAACCTCGCCTCATATGCTGGTCTAACATGGACTAAGCATCAATCTGGCTCTTTTACTGCTGAAGAGACTTCTATGACTAAAAAAGGTAACAAATTTCTTCGTTATTATCTGGTCGAAGCTGCTAATTCATTGAGAGTACACAATGATGAGTACCAGAATTACTATTACAAAAAATATCATGAGTCTCAAAAGCACAAACATAAAAGAGCCCTCGTGCTTACAGCACGTAAATTTGTACGCCTCGTTTTTGCTTTGCTGAGCAAAGGCGAAATATACCAACCACGGAGGTAGATAATTATTGCAAATTAGTCTATTTACTTAATTTTCTATCAGAACTATTATTTAGCCATGGGCTGAATTGGTAAAAATTACTATTCAGGCTAGGCGGATAGAACTATGCCTAATTTAACTATTTTCAGTCAAATAAATTAAATATTTTTCTTTTTTTCTCTTGACATCTTACCGTATTACTTTATAAATAAAGATACCGGGCACTTGTAAAATATCTCCGATCAACTGCTTTCAGTAATCATTTCAGGAAATATTTTACAAGTACCCGGTACCCAGATTTTTTAACTAAGACTACCAGGCCATCCCATTACTGCCTAAAATCTTAATTTTTTCTTTAACCTTTTCGGCAATAGCATCTCTACCAGGTCCACAGTATTTACGGGGATCATAAAGTTCTGGTTTTTCAGCAAATACTTCCTTAACTCTTGCAGTAAATACCTGCTGGAAGTCTGTATTTACATTAACCTTGTTAACACCCAGGCTAACTCCTTTTTCTAAATCTTTAGCGGAAATACCAGAAGCTCCATGTAAAACAACAGGCATCTTAATTAGCTTTTTAATAGTTTCCAGTCTTTTAAAATCTAACTCAGGTTCTCCAGCATAAACGCCGTGAGCTGTACCGATTGCAATTGCAAGAGCATCAACTTCAGTAGCTTCTACAAACTCTTTTGCCTGATCTGGATTAGTATACATTGCATCTTTTTCTGCAACTGTGTGGTCATCTTCTGTACCACCAATTGTTCCTAACTCTGCTTCTACACTAACACCAACATTATGTGCTGCTTCTACAACTTTTTTAGTCAAAGCAATGTTTTCTTGAAAAGGTTTTTTAGAAGCATCAATCATTACAGAAGAATAACCTGCTCTAATACACTTCATGATACTCTCAAAATCACTACCATGATCAAGGTGTAAAGCAACAGGAATATCAATATTTTTAGTTGCAGCTTCTACCATCTGCATTACATAATCCATACCTATATACCTAATTGCACCTTCACTGGTCTGTAAAATAACAGGTGAATTAAGTTCTTGAGCTCCCATCATAATTCCCTGCAGGAATTCCATATTATTAATGTTAAAGCCACCTACTGCATATGTTTTTTCGTGTGCATCCTGTAAAATATCTGCCATTGGAACTAAGTTCATAATTAATTTCCTCCTTATTAAATATTAATCCAGGGTCTTTTAAAAATTATTTGGTTTTCCCTGAATAGTATGCAGCTGCACTTTGTTAAGCTGCCTTAGATTTTTTAAATCATTCTGGTTAACAGCATCTATATTTAAGTGCGAACCACAGTTGTTACAAATTAGTTGAATTTTGTCAGAAAACAATTCTATGTTTATCTCATCACTGCCGCATTTACAGCTTAAGGCTCCATCTGCAGCAATGTCATGAATCAAATCAAGTGACTGCAGCATAACATCCGGATTTTTGAAATCATCAAAACCAAGTTCTGCTGCCATTAACTCCAGGTCCTGTTTTTCCTTTTTAATTTCCTCGTTTACTAAAGGTGGGGGACCAAAAAATCCCGGATTCAGACCTGTCTCCCTGCAGGAAAGAGGATTTAACCCATTTGAACGCCAGAATTTCTGAGCTGAAACTGTAATTTTGTGAGCCTTATTACAGTGCAGACAGAAATAATTGATCTGTATCTGAGAATTTTCTTTTCTTTTAAGTGCAGCTTTTTCTGCTCCACAGCTGCAGCTCAGCTGCTTTAATTCTCCTGCTGGTAGTTCAAAAATATTAACTTTTTCCTTTTCCAGACAACCACAGGCAGGACAGCTCAAAGCAATTGTTGTTGAAAGATTGATTAACATTATTTATCCCGGCCTGTAAACTTGAGGCCAGGTCTTCACCTCCTTAACCTAATTATTCTTCATTAGTTCTAAAAATCCTTTTTTGAATCTCAAAAATTAGGTTAAGTGTTAAGAATCATTTAATTATCTTCTTTAACAATTTGCTTCATTTCTCTAATTCTCACTCTATGTTCTTCGGTTTTAAAACACTCAGCGAAAGCTTCACTTTCATACTCATATCCCGCTTTTGAAGCTTCTACATACTTTTTATTAACAGCAGTTTTGATCAGCCTTACAGCTTTAGTAGAACGGTCAGTTATCTCCAGGGCCAGTTCTCTAGCCTCCGAAAGCAGACTCCGGGGAGTAACCACTTTATTGATCAAACCCAGCTCATAAGCCAGAGCAGCATCAATAATATCACCTGTATATAATAATTCTTTGGCTTCAGCCTCCCCAATCAGGCGCGGCAGCCTCTGTGTTCCACCAAAAGCAGGTATAATACCAAGTTTAACCTCCGGCTGCCCAAAGCGGGAGCGGGTTGAAGCAAGTCGAATATCACAGGCTAAGGTAATTTCCATACCTCCACCAAGTGCATATCCGTCTACAGCTGCAATTACAACAGTGCCGCTGCTTTCAATTAAACTACATAAGTTCTGTCCTTTTTGCGATAACTTTTTTGCCTGCTCACTATTTAAGGTTTCCAGATAATCAATATCTCCACCAACAGAAAAAGCTCTACTGCCTTCCGATGTTAAAATTATAGCTGCTGTCTTTTCAGCTGCAAAAAGCTCCTCTAAAGTTTGAGCCAGCTGATCTAACAACTCTTCATTATAGGCATTTAAAACCTGTGGTCGATTAATAGTCACAGTTGCTACTGGTGAATCAAAGTCACATTTTACTAAATCACCTGCCATGCTTTTTCCCCCTATTCTTTATATTCTAGTGCCGCCCTGATAAAGCTGACAAATAAAGGATGTGGTCTATTTGGACGTGATTTGAATTCAGGATGAAACTGAACACCGACAAACCAGGGATGATCTGGTACTTCAACTATCTCTACCAGTCTCTCATCTGGGGATAATCCACTTAAGACCATACCCGCCTCTTCGATTTGTTCCCGATAATGATTGTTAAATTCGTACCGATGGCGGTGTCTCTCATAGATAACCTCTTCCTGGTAAGCATCACGACTGATGCTCTCTTCCTTCAATTTGCAGGGGTAAAGACCCAGACGCATAGTTCCACCCATATCTTCAACATCATGCTGATCCGGCATTAAAGCAATTACGGGTTCCTTTTCTTCCTGGTCAAATTCACTGCTGTTGGCATCTTCTAACTGCAGTTCATGGCGTGCATACTCTATTACTGCACACTGCATTCCCAGACAAATTCCAAAATAGGGCACCTTATTTTTGCGGGCATATTCTACAGCTTTTAGCTTGCCTTCAATTCCGCGATCTCCAAAACCACCGGGAACTAAAATACCATCGAGCTCTGCCAGCTCTTCTTCTATCTGAGCTGAATTTTCCAGCTCCTCTGCATAAATATATTCTATTTCCACTTCACAGTTGTTAGCAATACCGGCATGGGTAAATGATTCGGCAATACTTATGTAAGCATCTGGAAGTTCAACATACTTACCTACTATCCCGATTTTAACCTGATGATCACGGTCTTTAATTTTATCTACCAGTTCAATCCAGTTATCCAGATCAGCTTCCTGCACCCTATCTTCTAATTTTAATTTCTTGATTACATTTTCAGCCATACCCTCTTCTTCCAGCATTAAAGGTACTTCGTAGATATGCTCTGCATCAATCAGCTGGATAACATCCTCTTTTTCCACATTTCCAAAAAGCGAAATTTTATTTCTGACTTCCTGAGTCAGCTCCCACTCAGAACGGCAGACAACTATATCAGGCTGAATACCTATCCCGCGCATTTCCTTAATGCTGTGCTGGGTTGGTTTTGTTTTCAGCTCACCTGCTGCTTTTAAATAAGGGATCAGTGTACAGTGTAAATAAAGAATATTATCTCTACCCAGATCATTTTTCAGCTGTCTAATTGCTTCTAAAAAAGGCAGACTTTCAATATCACCAACTGTACCTCCAATTTCGGTCAGCACTACATCGGCATTAGTTTCTCTACCTACTCTGGTTATCCGTTCTTTAATCTCATCTGTAATATGAGGAATCACCTGCACAGTTGCACCCAGATAATCTCCCCGGCGTTCCTTTTGAATAACCGATCCGTAAATCTTACCGGTCGTTACATTGTTGCTCTGACTTAAATTAGTATCAATAAAACGCTCATAATGGCCTAAATCCAGATCTGTTTCGGCACCATCATCAGTTACAAAAACCTCACCGTGCTGATAGGGACTCATTGTGCCTGGATCATAATTGATGTAAGGATCGAATTTCTGAATACTGATCTTAAGACCTCTACTTTTAAGCAGACGGCCCAGGGAAGCTGCAGTTATCCCTTTACCAAGAGCAGAAACCACCCCTCCTGTTACGAAAATATACTTGGTCATTTTTGCTATCTCCTCCACTTTTAATCTTTAAAATTAGTTTTAAGTATTTACTACATCTGCTCCGGTGCACTGATTCCCAGCAGGGTTAAAACATTCTTTAATACCTGGCGGGCGGCATTAACTAAATAAAGTCTTGCCTGAGCTAAGCTTTCATTATCTGTATTTACCCGGCAATTATTATAGAACGAATGGAAAGCAGTTGCAAGGTCATAGGCATAAGTTGTCAGGTGATGAGGCTGTCTGGACTCAGCAATCCGTTTGATTTCTTCCGGAAATTTAGCCAGCATTTTCATTAAATCAATTTCAGCTTCATTGGTTAAAAGATTAAGATTTTCAGCATCTGCTTCCAGCTCAGCATTATCTATTATACTGTGAATTCTGGCATGAGCATACTGTACATAATAAACTGGATTATTACTTGATTCTTCCTTGGCAAGTTCCAGATCAAAATCAAGGTGGCTGTCCGTACTGCGCATTACATAATAATAACGGGCTGCATCTGTCCCCACTTCCTGATTCACTTCATTCATGGTCACAAAACTGCCTGCTCTTTTAGACATCGGCATCTTTTTCCCTCTGCGAAGCAGGGTAACCATCTGAACCACAATTACCTCCAGGGTATCCTGATCATAACCAAAGGCTTCAATTACAGCCTTCATCCGCGGGATATAACCGTGGTGGTCAGCTCCCCAGACATTAATCAGTTTATCAAAACCGCGCTCCAGCTTATCTAAATGATAAGCCATATCTGCAGCCAGATAGGTTGGAGAACCATCTGATTTAATAATAACTCGATCTTTATCATCACCAAATTCAGTTGATTTAAACCAGAGGGCATCTCCTTTTTCGAAAATATGTCCTTTATTATGCAGCAGCTTAATTGCCTGCTCAATTTTATCAGGATGCAGAGTTCGCTCACTAAACCAGCTGTCAAAAACAATTCCAAATTCTTTTAAATCATGCTCAATATTTTTAAGCATTTCCTGATAGGCATATTCACGGCAGATTTTCAGCCTTTCTGACTTATCTTTTTCCATTAAATCCGAACCATACTGCTCATATAAATCCTGTGCAATCTCTTTAACATACTCACCTGCATAAACATCTTCGGGCATTTTTATTTCTTCTCCGAGAAGCTCTCTGTATCTTAAAAGAGTTGACTCACCTAAAATATCCATCTGGTTTCCGGCATCATTGATGTAATATTCTCGTTCTACATCAAAGCCCGCAGCCTCCATAACCGAAGCAGTGACATCTCCAACAACCGCTCCCCGGCTGTGACCAACATGGAGTGGACCAGTTGGATTAGCAGAAACAAACTCAATCTGAACTTTTTTTCCTCTACCAGCATCTATTCTACCATAATCTTCTGCTCGTTTAGTAATCAGCTTCAGATTATTCCAGAGCCAGGCATTTTTTAGTTTAAAATTAATAAAACCCGGGCCAGCTATACTGATTTCTTCTACAACTTCACTTTCAAAATTCTCAACTATTATTTCGGCAATCTGACGGGGGTTCATCCCTGCCTGTCCTGCTAAAACCATTGCCAGATTGGTAGCATAGTCACCGTGACCTTTTTCCCGGGGTACCTCAATTGAAACCGCAGGCACCTTTTCTAAATCTAAATCTCCCTCAAAAATAGCTTTTTTTACACTTTCGACCAGAAAACTGATCAACTCAGCTTCCACTGCGGCCTGTAAATTTTTCTGCAAAACAATAAACCTCCCATTAATTTCCCTTTAATATTTTATAATTAATTTTTAAATGGTGTTCAGCATTTAATTCTCCACCCAAAAAGACCTGATAATTAATTCTAATCAGTCCGGCATTCTCGCTGATTTCCATTTCCAATCTCTTAGTTTTAACTGCCATTTTAATCTCACCATAGGCAGTTTTAAAATATCCTTCCTGCTTCTTTCCTATTACAAAATCCTGTTTCATAGCTGCAGGCTGGTGTCGCAAAAGCAGAACTCGTTCCCGCTCCGGATCAATTTTGACAACAGTCCGGGCTCCATCCATACCTTCGGCATCATCCTGATAGCTTAAATAAAGTTTTTCATTTTTAATATAAAATTCGCCCTGGTACTGATTATTTAGCCTCTGCTTTTCCTGATCATCAATAATTTGCTGTACATTTTCTAATTTAATAGAAACATTTTTACTCATTCTTTATTAATTCACTCCAGAATATTATAATTTGAAAAAACCACAGCCCAAATTTTAACTGCGGTTTTTAAATTCTATATTTTAAGATTTTTACCAAATTCTACTGCTGATTGGTGGTCCTTAATTGCCTTGAAATTTTTAACTATACAGCCCTGTGATTCCAGAGCTGACATTACTTTTTTTAAAGACTTATTCGTTGCAAAAAAGCGAGGTTTAACATAGGCGACAGCATCCCTGCCGACAGTTCTTTTAGCTTCTGAAAGAAACTTAGTTAAAGATTGATCTATCTTTCCCCGAAAAATTCCCTCAGTTGTGCTGCCTGCTACAATCAAATCATAGGGATAAAAGGAAACCCCATTACCAATATCTTTAGTATTTTTTAAATCAACTCTAAATCCCTGGGCTTCTGCCCCTTCTTTAATTCCTTCTGCTATCTCCGTCAGATCAGCATCAGGTGTATGGATAACTAATAAACGCTGCACTCATAACCCTCCTTTTTTAATCAATCTTAATTTTATCATAAAACTTTATACTTTTACAGGGTTATCTGCAAGAAAATATAAAAAACCCCTCTTCTATCTTAAAATAGAGAGAGAGGTTTTGAAATTTGATTAAAATTTATTATTTTAAACCTAATTTTTTTACAAGTTTATCCTTAGGCATATATCCTACCAGTTTATCTACAACCTTACCATCTTCCAAAACTAACATGGTGGGGATACTCATGATTCCATATCTGGAAGCAGTTTGCTGATTTTCGTCAACATTTAATTTAACAACCTTAATCTGGTCACCATAATCTCCTGCTACATCCTCTAAGACAGGGGCTGCCATTCTACAGGGGCCGCACCATTCTGCCCAAAAATCAACTAAAACTTTTTTGTCAGCACTTAAAACTTCACTGTTAAAGTTATCATCTGTTACTTTTAGCGGTTTACTCATTATAAAATTTCCTCCTGTTGTGTGAAATTATTTATTTGTACCCGGTACAAAAAGGCCTTTTTGTACCGGGTACATGTGAATTAAAATACAAAATCTTTAATTTAGCTGGCTGCTTTTGCTAAATCCTTAATTTTCTTTAAAATTGTTTTGGCTGGAACTGCACCAACCTGCTCTTCTGCACCTGAGTTAATAACTGTTTTTGGTACTCCGGAGACATTAAAGCTTGCGGAAAGTTCTTCAAACTCCACTGCCTCTACCATTTCTCCTCTGATCCTGGGGTTAAGCATTGCCATCTGGTGAGCAACTCTAACCGCACGAGGACAGTAAGGACAGGTTGGGGTAATAAATACCTGCAGCAGGATATCAGATTCAATTGCTCTTACTTCTTTTTTAATATCCTCAGATAAGTCGATTCTCTCATGATCAGACATATCCAGAATATCTTCAATTAAAGAAGTAAACTCATAACCTGATGGGATTCCATAAAAATGAACTCCACTGTCCTGACCTTCATTATTTAGAAAAATAATTGCCGGTGCTCTATCAACACCTAATTCTTCAGCTTTATCACTGCCCACTAAATGTTTTTCAAAATTTACTTTTTTATCTAAAGCGGTTACTTCAGTTAAAATTTCTTCTGTATCTGCACAATACTGGCAGTCTTTATCTTTAGAAAAAAAAAGTAAATTAACCTCGTCTTTTAAATGTTTAGAAAACAGTTCCTTAATCTTATTTTTTTCTTCCTGATCGATTTTCGCCATTGTAGATCACTCCCTGAGTATTATTAGTTCTAATTATGGCAGTTATTTTAATATACCATATAACTTACAACATTTATTATATACGATATAAAATTAATTAAAGTTAAGCAATTAACATTTATAGAAATTAAATTTAAAACACAGGGAAGCACTCTCCTGCTCCACCTGTGTTTTTATAATAATTTTAAGCTTAATTTATCTTTCTAAAAATACATTATAAGCTAAATAGGAATGATATACATCAGCCTTGCTCACAACTTCATAGGGGGAATGCATCGAAAGCACAGCCGGTCCACAGTCAACTACATCCATATTATAATTAGCAAGGAACTGAGCAATAGTTCCGCCTCCACCTTCATCGATCTTACCGAGCTCAGCTGTCTGCCAGATTACACCTGCGTTATTAAAGAGACCTCTGATTTCTCCCATAAATTCAGCGCTGGCCTCAGAAGCTCCACCTTTACCACCAGAACCTGTGTATTTAGAAATAACAATACCTTTACCCAGATAAGCCGAATTATGTTTGGCATAGACTTCAGCAAAATCAGGATCATAAGCTGCATTTACATCTGCCGACAGCACTCTGGAGTTCTGCATTACCTTACGCACCAGTAATTCGCTGTATTGATTATAATAAAGGTCTACCAGATTTGCTACCTGATCTTCAAAGAAATGGGACTGCATACCTGTAGAGCCCATGCTCCCTACCTCTTCGCGGTCCATCAGTAAAACTATGGAAGTATATTTAGGTTCTTTTACATCTAAAATCGCCTCTAAAGCTGTATAACTGCAGACCCGATCATCATGACCATACCCGGCAAGTAAACCTCTATCAAAACCGGCATCTCTGGTCTTAAACGCAGGCACTACCTGGAGATCAGCACTGATAAAATCTTCTTCTTTAAAATCATATTCGGATTTAAGATGATTTAAAACAGCGGTTTTAATTTTATCTTTAGCATCTTCATCTGCAACCGGAATACTGCCCACAACTACATTTAACTGTTCACCACTGATCCCCTCACTCATTGATTTTTTCATCTGTTTTTTACCGAGATGGGGCAGCACATCACTGATAAAAAATACCGGTTCATCCTCTTTTTCGCCAATACTAATCTTTATCTGGCTGCCGTCATCTTTAATAACCACTCCGTGCAGAGCCAGCGGCATTGTAACCCACTGATATTTTTTGACACCACCATAATAGTGGGTCTTAAACATTGCCATTTCACCATCTTCGTAAAGTGGATTTGGTTTCAAATCAAGCCTTGGAGAATCAATGTGGCTGCCGACGATTTTTAAGCCTTCCTTTAAGTCTTTTTCGCCGATCACAGCTGCCATTAAAGCCCGAGAACGATTTTCTACATAAACTTTATCTCCCTTTTTGAGACTCTCATACTGCTTAATATTTTTAAAACCTGCTGCTTCCAGCTCAGCTATCGCAGCCCTGGCAAATTCTCTTTCGGTTTTATTTTCACTTAAAAATTCTGCATAGTTTTCGTTAAAAGAAAAAACTTCTTTTCTTTCCTCTTCTCCCATTTCTGTCCAGGCATTTTTGGCCTGATACGCATTCTCATTCTTTTTTTCTTCACTCATCTATAATACCTCCTATTTTGTTATTCTAAATTTTATTCTCGTTAATTATATCAGCTCAAAGACTAAATTGTAAGTAAATTTTTAACAATAAAGAAATTAAGATTACTTATCCAGGATAAAGGCAAATTCGACTCTGGAGACAGACTCAGTCAGTATAATTTTCCGAGCTTGATTTACAGCTAAGAGCCTTCTTCCATCCGGAAAGAATGTAGTTTAGCTTATTTTTCTCTTCTTTTAAATTGTTCATATTTTGAGCCAGAGTTTTTGACATTTCATTGATGCTCTCAGCTAAATTCTTTAGCTCTTCTATCTTCTGGTCGTCTTTGAACTCGCTAAAGCTGCTGCGGCTGATTTCTTCCGCTGTTTTACTGATATTTTTTAAAAGATTGGAAATGCTTCTGGCCCAAAAATAGGCAAGCAGCAGAGACAAAATGGAATTTCTACTTTTAATTTTATTATAACATAAAGAAAAAAGCCCTGCTTTTAAACAGGACTCGGTATATATAATCTTTATATAAGGAAGGAAGGTTTAATTAAATATTCTTCTCAATCTCAGCATCTTCTCTTAATTGTTGTAAATATTCTTGAATTGCCTGATTCTGCTTCTGCTGCTTTAGCATCTGCTTTAATTGCGGTTTAACTTTTTCTAAACTTTGAGTTTCATTATTTTTAGTAAACTGTTCCTTATTTTTTTCATAAACTTCTTTGATTTCAGCTTCTGTAACTTCAATATCTGACACTACTTCTTTTTCAATTAATCTATTAACTTTTAGCTGTGGATTATTGAAAAACTGCTGTTTATATTCTTTTTCATTCTTAAAACCCTGCCTTTTCAGGGCAGATAGATACTGTTCCTGGCTTAAATTGTTATTTTCTAAAATTGATTTCTTCTGCTTCTGATAAAGTTTTTCCTTCTCGGACTGAGGAATTGTAATTCCTTCATTTTTAGCTTTTTGCTGTAATAAGACATTATTAATTAAATTATCAAGCTGTTTTTTGCGATATTTTTCAATTACGTTTTTACCACTTCTGGTGCTGGTTAAAGTTTGAACAAACTGCTGGTCAATCCGGTTAATTTTCATCAAAAGCTGATTAACATTGGCAGTTTGCTGTAATTCTTTCTGGGTGATTGTCTCATTATTGACTTTAGCCACAACATTTGACTCCATTTTAGTTTTTAAAGCTGGATCTGCCGGCTGGTTAGAATTTAAGTTTAGATCCTGTTCCTGGGCAAATACTGTCACTGGTAAAATAAGAACAATAATTAATAAAAATGATAATATAGACTTTTTCATTTTAAACCACATCCTTTATAAAGTTTGATTTTTGAATAGTATCGGCTGAAAATTTATTAAAAAATATTTTTTTCAGCTTTACTATTTAATATAATAAAAGATAATTATTAAAATGTGGTTAAAATGAAATAATGATTAAATTAAAACTTCCGCAGCTGCTCCAGGTAACTATCATAATTGCGCTTAATTTCCCTGATGCTGTCTCCGCCAAATTTTTCGGCTGTACTCCGGGCCAGCACAATAGCTGTCACTGCTTCCCCAACTATACTCGCCGCCGGAACAGCACAGACATCAGAGCGTTCTTTGGCAGCAGTGGTTTCTTTTTTAGAAATTATATCAGCAGAATGCAGTGCCTGAGCCAGGGTCGGGATCGGCTTTACTGCCAGGCGAATAATTAATTCCTCTCCATTTGTCATTCCACCTTCTACTCCACCGGCCTGATTGGAGTTCCGGTAAAAGCCGCGGTCAAGATCATAAAATATCTCATCATGGGCTTTAGAACCGGGTAATCCCGCCCCCTTAAAACCAGCTCCGATTTCTACACCTTTGACTGCCTGAATCCCCATCAGCTGAGCTGCCAGTTTGCTTTCCAGTTTTAAATCCCAGTGGACATGGCTGCCCAGACCTACCGGTAAACCGGTGACAACTATCTCAAAAACTCCACCCACTGAATCTCCATTGGCCCGCCAGGAATCGATTAAGTTCTTCATGGCCTCAGTTTTACTGCTGTCCCCACAGCGCAGTGGTGTCTCATCCAGTTCAGCAAAATATTTTTTGATGGCTTCTTTATTCTCAAATTGATCTGGATTCTTTGCTTTTAAATCAGTCCAACTTTCACTTTTAAGATTCCCAATCTGCACCACATGGCTGTAGACATCAATCTCAAATTCTGATAAAAATTGTCTGGCTACTGCTCCAACTGCTGTCCGGGCGGCAGTTTCGCGGGCACTTGCTCTCTCAAGAACATTGCGCAGATCACGGTGATTATATTTTAAAGCTCCCGGTAAATCAGCATGTCCGGGTCGGGGATTGGTTAGAGCCTCAACCTCTTCCCCTCGTTCCTGATCTGGGGCCATAACCTCGAGCCAATTCTGCCAGTCTTTATTTTCGATAGTCATACTCAAGGGTGTACCCAGGGTTTCTTTGTAGCGCAGACCTGAATTAATAATTACCCGGTCACTTTCTATTTTCATTCGTCCCCCGCGTCCATAACCCTGCTGCCTTCTAAATAACTGTTCATTTATTTTTTCCACTTCGACCTTAAGACCGGAGGGAAGATTTTTAATTATCGCTGTCAGCCTCGGCCCGTGTGATTCTCCAGCTGTTAGATATTCAAACATTTAATTTCCTCCTTAAGAGCTGCCAGTATTTGATCTTCAGATTCCTAATTTTTGCTTAATATTTTTCTGAATTTATTTATAGGCAATTTTCTTTTCTCTGGATCCAAATGAGTTCAAAGAGTTCATAATAGCATTTACTTCATCCATCAGCAGTCTAAAGTTATCCGGTTTTAAAGACTGAGGGCCATCAGAAAGAGCGTTTTTGGGATGAGGATGCACTTCAACCATAATCCCATCTGCACCTACTGCTGCAGCTGCTCTGGCAACCGGAATTACAAGCTCCCAGCGGCCTGTACCATGACTCGGATCTGCGATTACAGGCAGGTGACTTAACTGCTGGACTAAAGGAATTGAACTTAAATCCATTGTATTTCTGGTTTCCTCACCAAAGGTCCGAACTCCCCTTTCACATAAAATTACATTATGATTACCTTCATTCATTACATATTCTGCAGATAGGAGCCATTCCTTAATAGTAGCTGACATTCCTCTTTTCAGCATAACCGGCTTATCGAGTTTACCGACTGCTTTAAGCAGAGCGTAATTCTGCATATTCCGGGCCCCAATCTGAATGATGTCCGTATACTCGCAGACAACATCTATATGTTCAATATCCATCAGTTCGGTAATTATCTTGAGTCCGGTTTCCTCGCTTGCCTTAGCTAAAAGCTTGAGCCCTTCCTCTCCCAGTCCCTGAAAAGAATAGGGGGAAGTTCTCGGTTTAAAGGCTCCACCTCTCAGAATTTTAGCTCCAGCATCTCTGACAACCCTCGCTGTCTCCAGCATCTGCTCTTCGTTTTCCACAGAACAGGGACCGGCCATAACTGTCAGCTTATCCCCACCGACTTTGACCCCATCTCCAAGATCAATCACAGTTTTATCCTGTTTAAAATTCCAGCTGGTTAATTTGTAAGGATCGGAAATCACAACTACTTTTTCCACAGCACTCAGAACCTGCAGTTTTTCTTTTAGGTTAACCTTTTTATCGGGTGCCGCTCCTACCACTCCGACAATTGTAGTTTCTGCTCCGGTATCCGGATGGGCAGAAAACCCCTCCGCTTCTATTAACTCAATTACCTTCTGCTTATCTTCTTTAGTTGATCCGCGTTTCAATACTGCTATCACACTACTCATTCCTCTCTGCTAGTACTTTTTTTAAGTTCCTGATAAAAAATTCATTATCGGCTCTGGTACCGACAGTGACTCTAATCCAGCTGTCCATTCCAAATTGATTGCCCGGTCTAATAATTACTCCCCGCTGCTGCATTTTCTTAAAAACTTCTGCAGCCGGCATTTCGAGATCAACCATCATAAAATTAGCCTGAGTTTCTATATAATCAAGTTCCAGCTCCTCAAACTGCTGATAGAGAAAGTTCTTTTCTTTTTCATTTAGGTTGTGACAGATTTCCAGATGTGAGTCCGATTCCAGCGCAGTCACTGCTGCTTTCTGGGCCAGTCTATTAATATTAAAAGGTCCTCTAATTCTATTTAAATAATCTACCAGTTCTGGATCAGCCAGAGCATAACCAACTCTCATGCCCGCCATTCCATAGGCTTTTGAGAAAGTACGGAGCAGCATTAAATTCGGATATTTCTCCAACAGCTTAACTCCAGCAAAAGGTTCTTCTGCTGTAATATACTCCTGATAAGCCTGATCAACTATTACTAAAATCTCATCGGAGACTCTTTTTAAAAAGCTTTCGATTTCTTCTTTTTTGAGCATTGTTCCAGTTGGATTATTGGGATTACAGATAAAAATAGCCTTTGTTTTACCTGTAATTTCTGCTTCCATAGCTTCCAGATTGTGTCTGTGGTTTTCGTCAAGCGGAACCTTAACACTGCTGCCTTCCCTGGACTTTACTGCCAGCTCATATTTTATAAAGGCTGGATCTCCCTGTATAACCTCATCTCCTGGATTTAAAATTAAAGTCATTAAAAGATCAAGTATTTCGTCTGATCCATTACCGAGAAAAATTCGTTCCTCTTTCAGCTCAAATTTTTCAGCCAGAGCTTTTTTTAACTCTCCACTGTCTGAATCCGGATATAAGTTGACATTTTTAGCTTCTGACTGAATGGTATCAATGACCTGAATCGCAGGCCCCAGTGAATTTTCATTAGAAGCCAGTTTGACCACTTTTTCCAGCCCATATTCTTCCTTTACCTCTTCTATGCTTTTACCTGCCTGGTAGCGCTTCATCTCTTTAATTCCATCTGAAATACCTTCAATTATCTTTTTCATCTTATCACCTCTGCTAATAATTCTTTAAAATTAGGAAAAGAAGTGGCAATAATCTCACTGCCCTTAATTGTAATTCCATTTTCAGTATTTAAAGCAAGAACTGCCAGTGACATTGCAATCCGATGGTCATGATAACTCTCAAGCTCAATCCCACCTTTAACTGTCTGGGGACCACTTATTTCCATACCGTCTTCATTTTCAATAATTTCTATTCCCAGTTTTTTAAATTCTGTGACAACAGCTTTAATCCTGTCGGTTTCCTTAACTCTGAGTTCTTCTGCATCTTTGATTATTGTCCTACCTTCTGCAAAAACAGCCAGTACCGAAATAATAGGAATCTCATCAATCAGCCGGGGGATAACTCCACCGCTGACTTCTGTCCCCTGTAATTTCGATGGCTTAACCAGAATATCTGCAGTTGGTTCTCCACCCTGATCACGTTTATTTAAGAGTTCAATCCTGCCATTCATTGCCTCTACTACTTCCAGAAATCCACTGCGTGTCTGATTAATCCCCACATTTTTAATTAAAATCTCGCCCTCATCAGCTAAGAGCCCGGCTGCAGTAAAAAAGGAGGCTGAAGAAATATCCCCGGGGACCTTAATCTGAAAGGGATTTAATTTTCTTGCTGCTGCTTCTTTTAAAATGATTCTGTCTGCCAGAATTTCTAGATCCAGACCGGCACCCTGGAGCATTCGTTCTGTGTGATCCCGGGAGACTGCTGGTTCAATAATTACTGTTTCGGATTTGGTCTTTAAAGCTGCCAGCAGAATTGAGGATTTTAGCTGAGCACTGGCAACAGGCAGCTTATATTCCACAGCCTTCAGTTTCTGACCTTTAATACTTAAAGGGGCGAGCCCATCCCGCCGGGACCAGATCTGAGCTCCCATTTTTGAGAGGGGCCCTATTATGCGCTGCATTGGTCTTTTGCGCAGCGAATGATCACCTGTTAAAACTGAATAAAAATCCTGAGAGGCCAAAAGACCGGCTAAAAGGCGCATTGAAGTACCTGAGTTACCGCAATCTAAAACATCATCAGCTTCTTCAAGCCCATCAAGTCCTTTACCCTGAACAATATACTCACCTATATCCTCTTTTTTGATTTCTATTCCTAAATCACGCATTATTCCCATTGTACTCAAACAATCTTCTGCCTCCAACAGGCCTTCTATTCTGCTCTCTCCCTCTGCTATAGAAGCCAGAATTAAGGAGCGGTGGGAAATCGACTTATCTCCCGGAACTTTTATTTCACCATTAATTTTTTTTGCCGGCTCAACTTGATATTCCATTATTTCCCCCTCGTTTCTCTCTACTTTAATTTTTAAAATTTTTGTTAATTTCGCTGTCTAACTCAAATCTCTATTCAATTATCCTAATTATCTTTTTATATTTAATTAACTTTATTATCCTTTTTTTGTTGATTAGCCTCTGTTTGATTTTTAATTTCCGCTGCTCTGGCCAAAAAATTATAAATTTCATTTTGATCATTATTTTCTATATCCTGCTGCAGCTTTTTTAATTCTGATATGTATTTTTCAATTAATTCTGCTAAATTTTTTCTATTTGATAAAATAATATCCTGCCAGAGTTCAGCTGAGCTGCCTGCAATCCTGGTCATATCCTGATAACCACTTCCTGAAAGTTCAAAAAACTCACCTTTAAACTCCTGCTGCTGACTTAGATTAACCAGGGCTGAAGATAACAAATGGGGAAGGTGACTTAAATAGGCTGTACAGCGGTCGTGTTCAGCTGCCGAAATAACATGCACTCTGGCTCCGATTTTTCCAATCAAAGCTTTAAGCTGCTGCAGTAATTCGTTTTCTTCCTCTTCCTGCTGCTCCCCGTCCAACCAGGGAGTTAAAATAAATGGTGCATCCACAAAGAGCTCCGGATCATGCCAGTCAATCCCCGATTTATGAGAACCGGCCATCGGATGACCGCCGATAAAAATTTTAGAACTGTCCTGTAAAATCTGGGCAGCCTGCAGCATAATTTCCTTTTTGGTGCTGCCTGCATCGACCAGCAGCTGTTGGCTGTCACCGCCCTCTTTGATCTCTCTAATCACAGTTGGAACTGCTGCCACCGGTACGGCAATAAAAATCAAATCCTGATCTTTTAAATTATCCTTAATCTCTGTAAAACCCTGATCGATAATTCCAAGTTTCTCTGCTTTTTCAATACTCTCTGCACTTCTGTCAACCGCAGTTATTTTAAGATCTGGATTATCTTTTTTTAATGCCGCTGCCAGGGAGGCCCCAATCAGGCCGATCCCGACAACAGCAATTTTTTCAAATTTAGGCATATGCTATTTTTCTTTCTCTGGATTCAAAACTCTGCAGAGAACTGGAAATAGCTTTGATTTCGTCCATCATCAGCTTAAAATTATTGGGCTTTAAGGACTGAGGACCATCAGAGAGAGCGTTCTGGGGATCAGGGTGAACCTCAACCATAATTCCGTCTGCTCCAACAGCAACTGCAGCTCTGGCAACCGGAGTCACCAATTCCCAGCGGCCTGTACCGTGGCTTGGATCTGCGATTACCGGCAGGTGACTCAACTGCTGAACCAGGGGAATTGAACTTAAATCCATGGTATTTCTGGTTTCTTCACCAAAGGTCCTGACTCCTCTTTCACATAAGATTACATTGTGATTTCCATTATTCATTATATATTCTGCAGAAAGCAGCCATTCCTTAATTGTCGCCGCCATCCCGCGTTTGAGCATTACCGGTTTATCCAGTTTACCGACTGCTTTTAGTAAGGAATAGTTTTTCATATTCCGGGCTCCAATCTGAATAATATCTGTATATTTAGAAACCACCTCTATATGCTCGATATCCATCAGCTCTGTTATAATTTTTAGTCCAGTTTCTTCTCTGGCCTCAGCCATTAACTTCAGCCCTTCTTCTCCCAGTCCCTGAAAAGAATAGGGGGAAGTTCTCGGTTTAAAGGCTCCACCGCGCAGAATTTTTGCTCCTCCAGCCTTAACAAGTCTGGCTGTTTCTATAATCTGTTCTCTGCTTTCTACCGAACAGGGGCCGGCCATAACTGTCAGCTCATCACCACCAACTTTAACTCCATCACCTAAATCAACAATAGTTTTTTGCTGCTTAAAATTCCAGCTGGTCAATTTATAAGGATCTGAAATTAAAACAACCTTTTCTATAGCTCCCATAGTCTCCAATTTTTCCTTCAAATTTGACTTGCGTGCCGGATCACCCAGAACACCTACTACAGTTTTCTCTACTCCCTGAATTGGATGAACCTCAAAATTTTCTCCTCGAATAACCTCAATAACCTGATCCTTATCTTCCTGACTTGCACTTCTTTTTAATACTGCTATCATAATTAATTCTCCTCTCTGCTAAAATACTTTTTTGTTTATGTGCGTTTGTGATCGATCATGTGCACGCACCGTGAACCTGTCAGAACCTGTCAGTTTTTGTCGAAATTAATATTTTTCCTATAAAAATGCAAAAAATCGCCCCTTAGTCAGGGCGATTGATATCGCGGTACCACCTGTTTTAATCTCATTAAATACAGATTATCTCTACTGGAAGCTAACACTTCCGCACCGGGTAACGACGGCTGACGGCCTTTAAGCTTACTTGTTTTACTTTCAGCTGGCAACTCAAGAGGTGTATTTCAGCCTGCGGCTTACTGGGTCCTCTTTCAAAGTTTTTAAGTGAGTTTATTTAGTTAATGAGTATTATAGCAGGCAATTTTACTTCTGTCAAATAAAATTTCCACTTTTTCGCCCAAATATTCAATTTTAGTTTTAAATTTCAACTTAATTTTAAAAAAATTGCCTGCTCAATTTCTTAAGCGGTTCTGGCAAAATTCATTCTATTACTGTCTTTGGATAGGAACCTAAAAGCCTAAAATATGATGATATCTTTTTTACCTCCTCCAGGGCTGAACTCAGATGCTGATCACTGCTGCATCCCTTTAGGTCAATATAGAAAATATATTCCCCCAGACGCTGCCGGCTGGGTCTGGATTCAATTCTAGTCAGATCAATATTTTCCTCAGCGAATTTTCCCAGTATTTGATGCAGAACTCCGGCTTCATTGACCTCAGGTGCACAGATTATGGAAGTTTTAAAATCACTTTCTGCTGCTTCTCCCAGATGATTATTGCTGCCAAAGTCCTTATCCTTTTTAGCTGCCAGAACAAAGCGGGTTGCATTTGGCAGATCCCCCTGCAGGTTTTCAGCCAGAATTTCAAGCTCATAAATCTCAGCTAATCTAATTGAGCCGACAGCTGCTCGGTCTGCTGACTCAAGTGCTTTTTTGGCTGCAGCGGCAGTACTGTCTGTGTAAATAATTTTTGCCTCTTTAAATTCTTCTGCCAGATAATCACCCGACTGGGCAATTGCCTGGGGATGGCTGTAGATCTCTCTAACTTCTTCTTTGCTGACTCCTGGCTGAACCAGCAGATACTGCTCAATTGGAAGTACTATCTCCCGATAAAGCTTAAGTTCTGGATGCTGATATAAAAGATCCAGACTTAAGTTTACCGACCCCTCCAGTGAATTCTCCAGCGGTAACAGTCCCAGGTCAACTTTATCTGCTGTCACTGCCTCAACAATATCCCTGATTGATCCACAGGCAGTTGTACTGCCGCCATAGCTGGCACAGTAGTTAGAAATAGCCTGCTCACTAAATGTTCCCGGTGGTCCTAAATATCCATATTCTAAGTTACTCATCTACTCACTCCTTTAATGTAATGTACAGGTGTCCAGGTGCCGTGCACCACCCGAATTATGTCGAAAAACTTGTAGTATAAGTATTTTTGACAAATTATGGCATTAACCGACAGGTTCACGGCACTTGTAAGTATTTGTCGGTTTTTGTAACACAATGCAAAAAACCCCCGCTCTAATTAAAGAACGAGGGTTTGAATTCTCGTGGTACCAATCTTTTTGGCTAAAAAGCCCACTCAACAATTACAGGAATTATTAATAATTCCAATAATCTGTCCGGATAACGGTAGACGGCCGGTGCAGGCTTACTTTTTAGTTCAGCTGCCAACTCACAGGGGAACTTCATTAAAATACTTACCGGCAGGCTCCCACTAACCCCGCTTCGCTGAGATAAATACTTCTAATTACTTTCCCTGATCAAAGTCTTTAAATATTATTATTTATCTAACTCAAGTTTTTTTAATTTTACCTTATTAAATTAACTTTGTCAAGCTCAGATTTCCTTTTCGCTTTTATTGTAGTACAATTTTAACTCCAGAGTGATAATTTAGAGAATATTTTTCTGATTACATTCCTGATTAATATAGCCAATAAATTCTTCGGCTTTTTTTGTTGGGGCCTGAGTAAATAAACTTACTATCAGAAAAATCGCTGCCGAAATAAGCAGTGTCCAGACTCCAGCACCATATCCTAAAGGACTCCAACCGCTGAACTGCAGATATAAGGCGACAGCTGATCCAATAATTATACTGCTCAAAGAAGCTGCTGCTGTTGCTTTTTTCCAGAAAAAAGCACCGAACATCGAGGGTACTACAACCAGCAAACCAACTGAAGCTGCAACTGAGAGGGTGGCAATTAAATCAAGTTCCTGAATTGCAAAGAAAAACCCCAAAAGAGCAATAATCAAAATTGCAATTTTCGCAGTTCTAAGCTGTCTTAAATTCTGGTCCTGATCTAAATTATCCTCCATGTTTTGAAAAATATCTCTAACTACAAGTGAGGATAGAGTCAGCATTATCGAGTCAATGGTTGAGATTGCGGCAGCTGTAATTCCAATCATTGCCACCAGTGCTAAAATTGTTGGTACATATTGAGATGCCAGCAGTTCCGGTGTTGCCAGATCCGCATTAGCCAGTCCCGGAATTAAAAGGCGGGCAGAAAAACCCCAGAAAACTGAAACCAGGGTATAAATAAATCCGAAAAGCAAAAAGCCTTTAATCATAGTCTTCATTGCCTTTAAATCACGGGGAATAAAAAGTCGCTGACTGACCTGGGGATTGGAAATAGAAAAGAAAAACCAGGGCAGACTCAAACCCAGAAAAGTTTTAAATTTGAAAAATCCTGGTCCCGGCACAGTTAGTACATTCCCTTCCAGAGCTGTCAGTGAACCAAAGAAACTCATAAAACCACCCAGATGCTGATAAATTACATAAAATAAAATAAGAATACTGACCACAATCATAATTAATGACTGCAGGGAATCAGTCCAGGTAACAGATTTCATACCGGCAATTAAAGCCCAGGCGATTGCCAGCACTACAGCAATTACCACCCCAAAGACAAAGGGAATTTCGCCTCCGGAAAGTCCACTCAGCAGATAGCCAACTCCCATCAGCTGGACAGCAAGGTAGGGGATTAAAAAGATACAGGCTGAAAGTGAAGCAGCAAAAGCAATCCACTGATTCTGATAGCGATCTCCCAGCATCTCATAGGGGGAAACATAGTTATTCTTTTTACCGATCAACCAGAAGCGGGGACCAAAAAAAGCTACCAGAGACAACCCGGATAAATAAACTAACTCAAAACCGAGTGCCCCAACTCCCCCAGAATATGTAAAGCCTGCCAGACCAATCATCATAAAGGCACTGTAGGTAGTGGCACTATAAGATAGAGCAGCTACAAAGCCACCTGTATTTCTACCGCTCAAAAAATATTCTATCACACCTTCATTCATTTTTCTTCTGGCCATTAAAGCAACTATTGATCCAAGAATTATGTATAAAACTACTGCTGTGTATAAATAAATTGTTGGCATTTGTTATTCCCTCCAGTAACCTGTAATTTTGATAGTCAAAAAGATGACGATTAAAACAAAAAGACTCCAGAACAAAAAGGCCCCTCTAAAAAGATTAATAGAACTAAGCAGAGTATAGGGAACTGCAAAAGCAGAAACCACCAGCAGCAAAATTATCAATGAATAAAATAAACGCAGCTTTTTTAATTTCTTATTTTCCATAATTTGATACCTCCCAATTTTTACAATAAAACTTTACACCTGTCTTTACAGCAGAACCAAAAATATATTATTCTTCCAGCAAATAACCTTTTTCATTTAATTCTTTTTTGATTTTTTGTAAAACCTGTTCATTAACAGCTTCAATTGTGTGCAGATGAACTCCATCAGTTAATTTTGAAAGCAGAGCTGCCTCATTCTGATGATAGTTATTGACAAAGTTTTCTACATCCTCAACACTGCTGATCATCAGGTTACCACAGAGTTCACCATATATTGGATGCTCAACCTTGACATCAATAATTCGACCACCGTAATTAACTACGGTTAAGAGCTCATCCCTAAGTTCGTCCTGATCATCATGACTGCAGGCAATAGAAGCTTTAACCGTTGGCATCCCTAGATTTTCTTCATAAAAATAACCCTGGGAAGTAGCAACAATTTTTTCTCCCTGTGCCCGCAGAAGAGCAATATCCTGTACAATAACCTGACGACTGACACCAAATTCTTCGGCCAGCTGAGAACCGATTAAAGCCTGCTGTGATTTTTTTAGCCGCTGCAGCAGCTTCTTTCTTCTTGCTTTAGTCTTAATTTTAATCACCCCAAATTTATTTGCTTGCTTTCTATTTTATCATCTGTATTGTCAGCTGTAAAGACATAATTGTATTTTTTATTACTCCGAACTTTAATTATGAAGTTTACTTTTTTAAAAAGGAATTCGATAGGATTTAGAGAATTTGATAATTAGAGATTGAAAAAATAGCTTAAGGAAGGTGATTTAATGTCTATAGTAAAATATTCGGTTAAAGCTAAAAGTGAAAACCCTACTAAATCTGTTGTAGAAACTCCTGGCGGTTTTGAAATGATTGTTGATGAACCAGAAAAACAAGGAGGTATAAAGCAAACTTAAAAAAGCTCCCTGCTGAATTTTTCGACAGGGAGCTTTTAAATCTATCTTATTTTTCATTTTCAGGCTTAATTAAAAGTCTTCCGCCACCAACATAACTTTTATTTGAGAAAACAACTCTTACCTGATAGGGGAACTTTTCCCCACTCATAGGATCCTGATAGCCTTTTTTCATAATAATAACCTGAAACTGAATAACATCGTTTTCAACATAGTAAATCTTATCTTCGCCAGCCGGTCCCAGCCAGAGGTCATCTACAGGAGCTTTAATCTCCAATTTGCCGGTATCATTAACAAATTTAATCTTTTCATCATCTCTAATTTCAACCAGCCATTCCGGGTTATTTCCGACAGCCCTAAATTGTACTCCTTCTTCCTGAGCCTTTTTCCAGACATCAACTTCTTGAGCATTAACTGCGGTAATAGAAAGCATTAAAACTAAAATAATCGTCACCAGCACTACGAATTTTTTCAAAAATCTCTCCCCCTCTAAGCTTTGAATAAAATATATTTTTCTTGATCAGTATAAATTATTTCTAACTCAAAATCTGAAGCTACTTTATTAAATGTTTTTTGGTTATAAAAAACAATATGGGTTGGATCCCACTTATACCACCAGTCTTCAAACTCCTCCGGCCCGGGATGAAAAGAAGTCATTACTGCCAGATAGGCATCCTCTTTTAAATGAGAAGTTAACAGCTCCATTTCTTTAATTGGATCTGAAAAGTGTTCAAAAACCTCTGTTGAAGTAATCAAATCATATTTTTTATCTAAAAAAACTTTCTCCGGGAAAAAATAGGGATCATAACGATCTACTTCAAGCTCTTTAGCTTCCAGAAGATCAGCCAGAACCGGGCCAGGTCCACAGCCAAATTCTAAAACATCATTTATTTCCTCCAAATTTAGATGAGGCTCAATTAACTCCTCAATAAAATCCTCAAACATCTGAACATAGCCCTCATTCTGATGATTATTATCATGGTCTTCATATCTCTCTTTTTCCTCATCCTGAGCAGCTATTTCTGTCGGATCAATAAAAATAACTTCACAATCCTGACAGTGATAATATCTATTTTGAATCTCAAGTAATTCTAAATTACTGCTGCCGCAAATTATACAGTCCAAAACTTACACTCTCCTTAAATCCCATTAGTATTCCAAAAACTTATTTAAACAAAATTACTTTTAATCTAAAAGTACTGCTAAAAATATAATAACATTCTATGTTTTATTATATTACATCAGGACTTACTTTGTAAATTGTTTTGCCAAAATTTTATTTAAAATTTAAAATAATTGACTTAATCTAGAAATTGTTAAATAAGAACTATAACTTTCCCCTTAAACTTGATATAATAACTATGGATTAATAACCGCGGCTAATAGTTATTAATAATAGGAGGAAATTAAAATTGGCCAGAAAACGAGGTCCAAGATTTAAAGAATCAAGAAGATTGGGTGTTAATATTTATGGACATCCAAAGGCAATGAAAAGAGCAGATGGAACATTTAATCGAGCAAATAAAAAATTATCAAATTACGGTCAGCAGCTCCTGGAAAAACAGCGTTTGCGTGCATATTATGGTTTGATGGAGAAAAAATTTAGTAATTATGTGAAAAAAGCTGCCAAAGAAGGCGGTGTGACCGGTGAAAATTTGATTAAAATACTGGAAAAGAGACTTGATAATCTTGTTTATCGAGCAGGTTTTGCCCGGTCTATCAGACAGGCGAGGCAGATGGTTGTCCACGGACATATTTTAGTCAATGGAACAAAAATAGATATTCCATCCTATCAGGTTAATATTGGTCATCAGATTACTTTGAGAGATAAATATAGAAAAAACAATTTGTTTCGCGAAAACTTTTTGGATAGACATCTGAGTCAGATCAGCTATCTGGAAAGAGATTATGATAATTTTGAGGTGAAGTTAAGTTCAGAAATAGAAATAGATGAAATTCCAATCGAGATTAATGATCAGCTGGTAATAGAGTTCTATTCCAGGAAATAAAACTGAAAATTTTAGACTTAAAAAATGCCAGAAGTCGGTTTGAACCGGTCTCTGGCATTTTAGTTTAAAATTATTCTATTCTTTTATTCACTTGTACCTTTATTCACTTGTACCAGGTACAAAAAGGCCTTTTTGTACCTGGTACCTATATATATTTTTTTTATAAATGATAGGGCTCATTATTATTAATTTTAAAGGCACGATAAATCTGCTCCAGCAAAATTAAGCGAATCATCTGGTGGGTAAAGGTCAGATGGGAAAGCGAAAACCTGTAATCGGCCTGCTGGAGTACAAAATCACTTAAGCCGGTTGCTCCTCCAATTACAAAACTAAAAGAACTGCAGCCCCGAACCTGCAGATTATGCAGTGATTTTGCAAAACCGGTAGAAGTCATCGGTTTCCCCTTTACATCAAGAGCGAAAACATAACTTCTCTCCGGTATATTTTTGATTATTCTCTCACCTTCCAGGGCCTGCAGAGCTTTAACATCTTTGAGCGAGGAATTTTTGGGAACAGTTTCGTCTTTAATTTCGATAATATTTAAATTGCAGTAGCGGCTTAAGCGTTTTTTAAATTCTGCAATTCCCGGCTCTAAAAATGAAGATTTTAAACTGCCGACAGTAATAATATTAATTTCCATAATTAAAATGATTCCTTCTTTTTGGTTTTTAGATCAATCCTGAAAAGTGGAGTTGTTTGATGCTGATCCGCACAGCCCATTCTTAAATCTTTTCCGACTTCCAGACCGGCTTCTTTAAGTGCATTGTTGACTGTAATATAAGCAACTTTAGGATTATTATTTTCCTCACTCAAATGAGCCAGAACTACCGTTGGAAAATTATCCTTAATTAACTCCGGCAGTAAAGCTGCTGTATCATCATTGGAAAGATGACCCTCACTACCCTTAATTCTATTTTTTAAAAAGTAAGGATATTTGCCTGTCATCAGCATTTCCAGATCATGATTTGATTCCAGAACAAAAAAGTCTGCTCCCTTAATTTTATTAATAATCTTCTGATTCATAATCCCTGTATCAGTGGCCAGCACAATTTTTTTGTCAGCAGCCTGACAGACATAACCTACAGGTTGGGAGGCATCGTGAGAGATCGAATAGGGAGAAAATTTAAGTTCTCCGATTATAAAATCACCTGTAAAAACTCTTCGGTTTTCGGCCTTAATCTTACCCAGTTCCGGTTCTGCTTTTGCCCAGGTACCATCATTGGCGTAAATTGGAAGATCATAGCGGCGGGATAGGATTCCCACCCCTTTTATATGATCTTTATGTTCGTGAGTAATCAATAATGCATCCAGGGCTTCCGGATCCAGATTCAGGGCAGCCATCCGCTCTTCCAGTCCTTTGCCGCTTAAACCGGCATCAATTAAAACCGAATATTTCCCGGCCCGAATATAAGTTGAGTTGCCTTTGCTGCCGCTGGATAAAACTGCTGATTCTATCCTCACGTTTTACTCACCCTTTACTTCCATTTCTTCCTGCCAGCTTAAATGATATATCAAAGAAACAATACCAACTGCTAAGTCTTCGTTTTTAACTTCAATCTCATTTGGAACATAAAGTCTGGTCGGAGCAAAATTCCAGATTGCTTTGATTCCTGCCTCAACCATCTGTTCGGCTACTTCCTGTGCCGCCGAACTTGGAACAGCAATTACTCCCAGCTTAATTTCGTTTTCTGCAACTATCTTTTCTATATCCTGAACACTCTCAACCTGGCGCTCATTAATCACATTCCCAATCTTATCTAAATCATTATCCAGCACATGGCTGATTTCAAAACCCATCATAGCAAAACTTCTGTAATTAACCAGAGCGCGCCCCAGGTTACCGGCTCCAACTAAAACTGCGGGCCAGATTCGATCAACCCCCAGAATCTTACCTACAGATTTTTTTAAATCATTGACATTATAGCCAACTCCCCGACGTCCAAACTCTCCGTAATAAGAAAGGTCTTTGCGCACCTGAGTTGAGGGAATATCAAGCTTCCCTCCCAGATCCTTAGAAGAAACTACCTCAACCTCTTCAAAAGTATCCATTTTATCAAGACATCTGTAATACAAGGGCAGTCTCTCAATTGTAGCTTTAGGTATATTCTCTCTATCTTTCACTGTGAATTCCTCCTGCTTTAATAATTATTTTACCTGACTTCCATTTGCAATATCAGCACTTACTGTTGATAAAACCATGTTATCTTCTGGGTCAGAGGCAGCTAAAATCATACCTTCTGACTTAACCCCGAAAATTGTGGCAGGTTCTAAATTAGCTACAATCAAAATTTTGCGTCCGATGACATCTTCTGCGCTAAAATGTTTTGCGATTCCAGCCACTAATTGTCTCTGCTCCAGGCCAATATCGACCTTTAATTTGAGCAGTTTATTGCTGCCTTCAATTTTTTCTGCTTCTAATATCTCAGCAACTCTAATATCTACATCCATAAATTCTTCAAAAGTAATTCTGTCTTTAATATCAACTAAATCCAATTCATTTTCCTCCTCCTGTTTCTCAGCTTCAGCCTCTTCTTTGCGGGCTTCCACCTTTTCAAAATATTCTTCTAAATCTATCCGGGGGAACATTGGATCCCCATTATAAACTTTAACTCCAGTCTTTAAAGCACCCCAGTTAGCATCTTCCCAGTCAGCTTTGTTAATTGCTTCTGCCTGACCCAGCTGCTCACCCATCTTATGAGGAGCCTCTGTCAGAAAAGGTTTTAACATTACTGCAGTAATCCTTAAAGATTCCAGCAAATTATAAAGTACTGTTTTCAATCTTTCGTGATTTTCTTCTTTTCTGGCTAAAATCCAGGGAGTTGTCTGATCGATATACTTATTTGTGCGGCGGACAAAATTCCAGATTTTCTCCAGAGCTGCAGTATATTTTAACTCTTCCATCTCTATTTCTATATCTTTTTTGGTTTCAGCAGCCAGATCAATCAATTCTTTATCAACTGCTTCTTTTTCTCCTGGCTCCGGGATTTCGCTGTCAAAATACTGTTCCACCATGGAAACAGTTCTGTTCAGCAGATTGCCCAGATCATTTGCCAGGTCAGAGTTAATCCGCTGAATTAAAGCTTCTGTAGAATACTTACCATCTGTACCAAAAGCCACCTCACGCAGCAGGTAATAGCGAATTGCATCTTTACCAAAGTCATCGATTAAAACTACAGGATCCACAACATTACCCTTTGATTTTGACATCTTACCGGTCTCACTTAAAAGCCAGCCGTGACCAAATACCTGGTCCGGCAGCTCCAGATCCAGTGCCATTAAAATAGTAGGCCAGATTACCGTATGGAAGCGGAGAATATCCTTACCAACCAGATGTAAATCTGCCGGCCAGTACCGCTCAAAATTCTCCTGATCTGTCAGATAACCAATTGCTGTAATATAGTTGCTTAAAGCGTCAATCCAGACATAAATCACATGGTCCTCATCAATAGGTACCGGGACTCCCCAGTCAAAGGTAGTTCTGGACACACTTAAATCATCAAGACCATTTTCTATAAAGTTAATCATCTCATTCCGGCGTGATTCCGGCTCAATAAACTCCGGATGACTTTCTATATGTTCTAAAAGGCGGTCTGCATATTTACCCATCTTAAAGAAGTAACTTTCTTCTTCCACCCATTCCACCGGCCGGTGACAGTCAGGACAGACTTTCTCACCATTTTTCTCTTCCAGCTGTCTTTCGGTCCAGAAAGCCTCACAGGGGGTACAGTACCAGCCCTCATAGTTACCTTTGTAGATATCTCCTTTATCATAGAGTTTTTTGAAGATTTTCTGTACTACTTTTTCGTGGCGCTCTTCGGTGGTCCGGATAAAATAGTCATAGTCGATATCCAGCTTATCCCAGAGCTGCTTAAAAGTTTCTACAATCTGGTCAACATATTCTCTGGTTTCCTGACCGGCATCTTTCGCCTTACGCTCAATTTTCTGGCCGTGTTCATCAGAACCAGTTAAAAACATGGTGTCATAACCCTGCATCTTTTTGTAGCGGGCAATTGTATCAGCCGCAACTGTTGTATAGGCATGGCCGATATGTAATTTATCACTTGGATAGTAAATCGGGGTTGTTACATAATAGGTATCTCTGCTCAAAATTGATCATCCTCTCCAGAATTAGTCATAAATCTTATAATCTAAATATTTTACTCAAATTTTTATCAAATTTTATAAAATTTATCTTCAAAACTATTCAAATTTATCCTTATCAACTGAAATGACTACCGCTTCTCTGTAAACTTCACTTTTGGGCAGTCCTCTCAAACTGGCAACCTTTTTAATTGCCTGCTTTTTGGTCATTCCACTTGCAATTAAAAGTTTAAGATGTTCTAAGATACTTAAGTCTTCCCAGCCCTCACTTTCTGCCTCAACCTGACTGCGGCCGGCAATAACTACCACAATCTCTCCTTTGATTTCCCGGTCTTTAAGTCTCTCTTCCAGCTCAGCAGCTGAGCCATAATATTTTTCTTCGTGCATTTTTGTAATTTCGCGGGCCACAACTGTCTGGCGTGAGGCAAGTTCTGAGCTGAACTGCCTGAGATCTTTAAGTGTATCTTTAAGTCTGTAAGGAGACTCATAAAATGCTGTCGTATCCTTAGCCAGGGCCAGCTCTTCCAGAAACTGCTGCCGTTTTTTACCTGAACGGGGGATAAAAGCTTTAAATGAAAAAGCAGAAATATCAAGTCCGGAAACCACAAGGGCTGCCAGAAAAGCACTCGGTCCCGGAATTGGAATAACTTCAATCCCGGCAGCAACAGCTTTTTTGACCAGGATTTCCCCGGGATCTGAGACTCCGGGCATCCCGGCATCACTGACTAAAGCTATTTTTCTGCCAGCTTTTAAATGCTCAATTAACTCTCTACTTCTTTCTTTTTCGTTGTGCTCATGATAGCTGATCATTTTAGTTTTGATCGAAAAATAGTTTAAAAGTTTCTGAGTTCTGCGGGTATCCTCACAGGCTATAAGATCAACCTCTTTTAAGGTAGCCAGCAGCCGCTGGCTTACATCATCTAAATTACCGATTGGGGTTCCACATAAGTAAAGCTCTGCTGCCTGCAAAAAAATAACCTCCTGTAAATAATCTTTCTGTATAAACCTTCATTCAGCTGTATAGGAACAAAATGTATTCGAAACTACTTCTGACCATAAATTTCTTTTAGCTCTGCTGTATATTCACTGCTGTTATCCTGATAAATTATTAAAACAGGTTTAACTCTCAGGCCTGGATTTGCTCCCTTTTTGGCCCGGAGCAGAAAGATATCAGCTTCCTTATCTCTGCGGGCCTGAACCAGCCGCAGTTCTTTGGCCTGACAGTTATATTGAGCTAAAGTTTCTATTACTTCTGTCAATCTTTCCGCCCGGTGAACAAGAAAAAATTGACCTCCATATTTTAAAAGACGGGCGGCCTCAGCTGCAACATCCTCCAGCTCAGCGTAGATCTCATGTCTGGCAGCTGCTAGATAATCACTTTTCTTCATCCTGCCGGCTTCTACCGGTAAATAAGGTGGATTAGAAACCACAACATCAAAACTTCCGGCCTTCAGTTTAGCATCCAGCCGACAGAGATCAGCATTGATAATTTTAACCTGATCCTGCAGCTGATTAAATTTTACATTACGCTCTGCCAGATCAGCGGCCTCAGGCTGAATTTCGATTCCCGTGACCTTTACATCCTCATTTTTATATGCTAAAAGCAGTGGAATTACACCACTGCCTGTACCAAGATCAATTACTTTATCTCCTCGACGAAGTTTAACAAAATTTGCTAAAAGTACAGAATCAGTTCCAAATTTAAAGAACCGATTATCCTGTATAATTTCAAGCTCATCTTCAATTAAATAATGAATCTCTTCCATCACTATTTCTCCTTACCCTGATTTTCCAGCAAATTTAAACAGAAAAGGCAGTCTCCTTTTCTTTTTTCTCCAAAACTTAAAGGACAAACATGATAACCTTCATCATAAATATGAATCAAATTACTGTAACCTTCTTTTTCGACTACAGATTCTTCTGCGTCTTCCTGATCTTTAAAAAGCAGAGATCTCAGCTCTTCGTTTTCGCGCTGCAGTTCTTCGTTTTCCCGATAGAGCTTATAGGTAATATCTTTAAGTTTATGAAAACGGAGGGAAAGTGCCTCGATTTGTTCCTGAAAATGGGCAAGGCTGCTCAATATTTCCTGATCCATTAAATTTCCTTCCTTTCCATTCAATCTAAATCTAAATCATATTCGTCCAGATCATCTACATTTACTTCTATATTTTCTTCTGTGCCAATATCAACTTCTACAGTATGCTTGACCAGATTGCGGTCGACAACTTTTCCTCTGCCCATCTCTAGCTCAATTTTTTCGCCCACATTGGGCATTAATCTTTTAAGAGTTTTATAGGTCTGAGCTTCATAGCGCAGACAGCACATTAAGCGGCCGCAGAGGCCTGATATTTTGGAAGGATTGAGTGATAAATCCTGTTTTTTCGCCATTTTAATTGAAATCGGCTGAAAATCGCGCAAAAATGTAGCACAGCAGACAGCTAGACCGCAGGGACCTAAACCGCCAAGCATTTTGGCCTCATCCCGGACTCCAATCTGGCGCAGCTCAATTCTGGTTTTAAATACTGATGCTAAATCTTTAACAAGTTCTCTAAAGTCAACTCTACCATCTGCTGTAAAATAGAATATAATCTTATTGTGATCAAAAGTATACTCTACATCTATCAATTTCATCGGCAGACCGTGTTTCTCAATTTTATTCAGACAAATATCATAAGCTTCTACTTCCAGTGCTAAATTTTTCTCATTTTTATCTCTATCTTTTAAAGTGGCCTTTCGAATTACATCTTTTAAAGGCGCAACTATTTCGTCATCTGATATTTCTTTTTTGCCAACAACAACTTCGGCATATTCTATACCCCGTGCAGTTTCTACTATTACATAATCTCCGGTTTTTATTTCCAGTTCACCAGGATCAAAATAATAGATTTTTCCGGCTTTTTTAAAACTTACTCCAACTACCGTATTCATTAAAATAAACACCTCATTTATCTATTCTTGATCAGGCTGGCGCAGTTTGAAAAATAAGACTTCCAGACTAAGCTCTTCTCTAATATTTCGTTCAATATATTCTTCACTTTGAGCTATTAACTCTAAATTTCTAATTACATTCTGCAGACTAAGCTCTGCAGCCAGCTCTTTTAATTCCTCAAAATAATCTTTATTAGTCACTGCAGCCAGATAATCCTGTTTAATCATCATTATATCGCGATACCAGTCTGATAGCAAATCAAAACAGGGAAAATCAGCCTTCAGCAGTGAAGATAATTTCTCTGTGATTTGAAAAATTTCCATCGTATTTTTGGTATTAATATCTTTCAAAAAATCATAAATTTGCTGCCGCTGCTCAAAATAATTGTCGATCTTTATAATCTTCAGAGCCTTACCCGGACTTCCAGCTGCAGTACTGCTGATTATTTCAGCCCGTTCAGCCTCTAAACCCTCAGCTAAAAGCAGTTCCTTTATTTTCTCTTTACTTACATTTCGCAGCTTGATCTGCTGACAGCGCGAAACTATTGTCGGCAGCAGTTTACCGCTGTCCTCGACCAGTAAAATAATCGTGGCAAAAGAAGGAGGTTCTTCTAAAGTCTTTAAAAGTGAATTTGCTGCTTCTTTTGTCATCTTTTCGGCTGCTTCCATAACGTAAATTTTATGATCACTGTCATAAGGCTTATAAGCAATCTCTTTTTTTAACTCCCTGATCTGATCGATAGAGATCGCACTTTTGCCTTCCAGCACAGAAATCACCTTAAAGTCAGGATGGTTCTGGTGATCCATTTTGCGGCAGTTAATACAGCTGCCGCAGCTGTCAGTTTCAGATTCCTCACAAAAACTGGCCTTTGCAAATTCAAAAGCCAGCTTTGATTTACCACTACCCTCTTTAGCAGAAAACAGATAGGCATGGCTGATTCGATCATCTTTTATTTCATCCTGCAGTATTTCTACCGCTTCTTTTTGTCCAATAACTGAGTTAAAACTCATTTAAAAGCTCCTCTATTTATTATAAACTACCTTATATCTTTTGGAATTATCCCACAGCTTATTAAATCTTTTAAATCTTAATTAAGAACCCTATATTTAAATAACGGCTCTACATCTTAATAAACTGTTCTACATCAATTATAAATACGGTTGCTCCTCCAATTTTGATTTCCATTGGAAAAGAATAATAACCTTCTAATGAATTTGCAACAGGTGACATCGGGGCCACAGTCTTTTTGCGTGACTCGCAGTTTTCTCTAATGATATCCAGCACTTCTTCCACATGTTCCTCATCGGAGCCAATTATAAAGGTAGTGTTCCCTTCTCTTAAAAACCCACCTGTTGATGCCATTTTTGTAGCCTGAAAACCTGAAGTTGTCAGTGACTCCAGTAAGTCAACCGCATCATGGTCATGAACTACAGCAATAATCATTTTTACTGTTTTACCTGATTCTGCTCTTTTTTTCATTAGAATAACCTCCTGGCGATAATTTTTTTTATATTTTTCTGGACATCTTCTCTGTTTCCACCTGCATCTACCAGGGCAAATCTTTTGCCTTCTGCCATCTCCAGGTAAGCATCTCTAACCCGCTGATGAAAATCATCAACTTCTCGTTCCAGTCTATCTCCTGCTTCATCCAGGCTGAGCGCCCGGGCTCTTTTTAAACCTTCTTTAATATCAATATCTAAAATAAAAGTTAGATCCGGCCAGGTAGAATCAATTACCCAGTCGTTTATTTGATATACCATCTCATAATCAAGACCGCGGCCGGCTGCCTGGTAGGCAAGATTAGAATCTACAAATCTATCTGAAATAACAACTTTTCCCTGCTCTAAAGCAGGTTTGATTTTTTCTCTAACATGCTGAGCTCTATCGGCAGCATAAAGAAGAATCTCTGTTCTGTAGTCCATCGAATCATATTGAGGATCTAAAAGCAGCTCTCTAATTTTTTCTCCCAGATCGGTTCCGCCCGGCTCCCGGCTAACTAAAACTTGATAGCCCTGCTCCTGCAGATATTCTGCCAGCAAATTAATCTGGGTGGTCTTACCTGAACCCTCAATTCCTTCGAACGTAATAAAAAAACCTTCTGCCAAAACGGCCAGCCCCTCTCTAAACTTTGTTAAAATAATCTTATTTATAATGTAATTATATAATAATCACTCTGCTAATGCAATGAGACTCTACCTGCAAAATAAATATTAAGTGTATTTTTTTGATTTTAAAAAACAAAAAAGCCGGCTTAAGCATCCTTCAAGCACTTCCAGGAATACCCGCCGCCGACTAGTTTGTAAAGATTTATAATTATATTTTATTCTTAGATTTAATCCAGGTTTAAGCTGAGGCTTAATCCTGCTTCCTCTTTTTCAGCCCCATCTTCCGGGCTGTCTTCATTCTTTTTGCCTGTAAAATCTTTGATCTTAACCTCTTTTGCAGGAAAAGAATTTTCTTTTTCTTCAATATATTCGGAAGCTTCAATTGCAGCTTTAGCTCCAGAACCAGCTGCCACGACAACCTGTCTGTAATCGGGATCCTGGACATCTCCACAGGCAAAAACTCCCGGAATATTAGTATGCTGTTTCTTGTCTGTTACAATATAACCGTAATCATCTAACTCAATCTGGCCCATAAGACATTCTGTTCTCGGCTGGTGACCAATCGCAACAAACATTCCATCTACCTTAAGCAGTCTTTCTTCACCACTTTTATTATTAAAGATCTGGATTCCCTCTAATTTTTTCTCACCTTTAAGACTCTTAACCTCTGTATCCCAGAGGATTTCAATATTTTCCTTAGCTTTTACTCTGTCACCAAGGATTTTAGCACCTCTAAATTTATCACGGCGGTGCAGGATATAAACCTTAGAAGCAAATTTAGATAAAAAAGTTGCCTCCCATAAAGCAGTGTCACCACCACCTACGATCGCTACTTCTTTATTTTTAAAGAAAGCGGCATCACAGGTTGCACAATAGGAAACACCATTACCGCGAAGACTGTCTTCTTTAGTAAGTCCCAGCGTTTTCGGTTCGGAACCGGTTGCTATAATAATTGAATCTGCAATATATTCGCCCATTTCTGTTTTAACAATAAATTTATCTCCAGAAAAATCAACCTCTTCTGCACTTTCATATTCTAAACGCACTCCGAAATTTTCGGCCTGCTCGGACATTTTTTGAGATAATTCAAAACCACCAATCGGTTCCGGAAATCCAGGGTAGTTTTCAAGTTCAGACGTTGTTGTAATCTGTCCACCTGGTTCCGGACCATTTAAAACCAGTGGTGCAACTCCATTACGGGCTGCATAAATTGAGGCAGAAAGACCGCCAGGTCCTCCACCAATAATAATTAAATTTTCTTGCTGTCTGATTTTTTCACTCATTTTAATTCCCCCTGTTATCAACTCTGCTAATATTTTTGTTCTAAAATATTTTTAGCTGCTTTGTGCTGTCTATATAATCTCTTTTATTTTTTGTTTATAAGATAAACTTTTAGCTTACAGATATAATCTTAATACTATTGACTCTATATTTCTGTAAAGCTAGCAACAAAGCAGCTCCAACAGCAGAGTCTGGATCACATTTATCCTGTTTTAATTCTTTTTTGCCTGTCCAAAAAGAAAAACTCCCTGCCGGAAAAAGAACAGAGAGTACACTAAAAGTTTTGACTTAATCAATACTATAATTTGGAGCTTCTTTTGTTACTTTAACATCATGGGGATGGCTTTCGCGGAGACCGGCTGCAGAAATCTTGATCATTTGAGAGTCCTCAATTAGTGAATCAATATCAGGTGTTCCACAGTAACCCATACCGGATTTCAGCCCCCCAAGAAGCTGATAAACTGTTTCTGCCAGTGTACCTTTATAAGGAACTCTTCCTTCAATTCCTTCCGGTACAAATTTTTCTGTTTCCGTTTCATCTTCCTGGAAGTAGCGATCTTTACTACCTTTTTTCATGGCGCTAACTGAACCCATGCCGCGGTAAACTTTATAACTTCTACCTTTATAAATTTCCAATTCTCCCGGGCTTTCTTCGGTTCCGGCCAGCAGACTTCCGATCATCACATTATTGGCTCCAGCAGAAATTGCCTTGACAATATCTCCGGAATATTTAATTCCACCATCAGCAATCACTGTTTTTCCGTGTTTTTTCGCCACCTCAGCCGCATCACTAATTGCAGTAATTTGCGGTACACCAACACCAGCCACAACTCTGGTAGTACAAATTGAGCCGGGTCCGATTCCGACTTTAACCACATCAGCACCGGCTTTGATTAAAGCTTCAGTTGCTGCAGCAGTTGCTACATTACCTGCAATTACAGGCAGATCCGGGTATTTAGATTTGATTTTCTTAACTACATTAATTACATTTTGTGAATGTCCGTGAGCCGTATCAATTACTAAAATATCCACTCCGGCTTCAACAAGGGCTGCCGCTCGTTCATCTGTATCATTCCCTGTTCCAACAGCTGCAGCTGCCAGAAGTCTTCCCTGTTTATCTTTTGACGCCTTCGGATACTGTTTTGCTTTTTCTATATCTTTGATAGTAATTAAACCTCTTAAAATTCCTTCATCATCAACGATTGGCAGTTTTTCTATTTTATGTTTTCTCAACTGGGCTTTGGCTCCCTCTAAATCTGTTCCCACAGGGGCTGTAACCAGTTCTTCCTCTGTCATTACTTCCGAAACAGGCCGCTTATAATCTTCTACAAAACGCAGATCTCTATTGGTTAAAATTCCGAGCAGTTTTTCATTTTCGTCAACAATTGGCACACCTGAGATGTGATATTTGGACATTAAAGCTTCTGCTTCCTCAATCAGAGCATCAGGACTTAAAAAGAACGGATCAACAATGACTCCACTTTCTGAACGCTTTACGCGATCAACCTCAGCTGCCTGCTGATCGATCGGCATGTTTTTATGAATTACTCCCAGGCCACCTTCTCTGGCCATTGCAATTGCCATATCACCTTCGGTAACTGTGTCCATTCCCGCCGACATAATTGGAGTATTCAGATAAATATCATCAGTCAGTTTAGATCTTGTACTTACTTCTTTTGGAACTACATTTGATTCTGCCGGTACCAGCAGAACATCATCAAAAGTCAAGCCTTCTTTAATTATTTTTTCCATAACCAACCTCCTTGAGTTTTGTAAAAATTAATACTTAAAATTATTGGCTAAAGTCTCAATTGCGCCCTCATAAACCTGTAATTAAATGAGATAATTGGATAATTATTATGCCGTCAAAACAATCTAATATTTTAAGTATTTTAACAAAGCTCAGGAGTAATGTCAAGCTGTAAAAAACGTACATGCACCGTGAACATAAATGCACATAAATAAACATAAACAAAAAATCACTATAATTCTCTTCTGCCCTCTAAAGCCTTAGATAAGGTTACCTCATCTGCATATTCTAAGTCACCGCCGACAGGAATACCATGAGCGATTCGGGTTACTTTTACTCCCAGCGGTTTAATCAACTTAGCAAGGTACATTGCAGTAGCATCACCTTCTGCATTGGGATCAGTAGCTACAATAACCTCCTGGACATGATCTTTTTCCAGACGGGGAATCAAAGAACGTATTTTTATTTCATCAGGACCAATCCCATCCATCGGTGAGATAGCGCCGTGCAGCACATGGTAGAGACCGTTGTATTCTCCGGTTTTTTCCATCGCCACTACATCCCGGGGGCTTTCCACCACACAGATCGAAGTTCTGTCCCGCTCCTCAGACTGACAGAAAGTACAGGTCTCTCCCTCGGTCAAATGGTTGCAGTTAGAACAATAATTAATCTTTTCGCGAGCCTCAATTAAAGCTTCTGACAGAGTTTTTACATCATTTTTGGGCTGACCCAGTATATAAAAAGAAAGACGGCGAGCAGTTTTAGGCCCGATACCGGGCAGTTTACTGAGCTCGCCGATCAATTTCCCCATTGGTTTAGGATATGGATTCATTAGGGCATCCCTGGTAGATTCATACCACCAGTTACTTTACCCATTTCATCATTTACCATTTCCTGCATTTCGCGCATACCCTGATTAACAGCTGCCAGTACTAAGTCTTCCAGCATTTCTACATCATCTGGATCAACTACTTCAGGATCAATCTGCAGATCAACAACTTCCTGCTTACCATTAACTACTACCTTAACAGCTCCACCACCTGCAGTTGCCTCAAGTGTCTTGTCTTCCAGCTCTTCCTGCATCTTGGCCATCTTGGCCTGCATCTTCTGTGCCTGTTTCATCATTTTTTGCATATTCATTTTAATTTCCTCCTCTATTTTCTAAAATTGATTGGTCAACCTCTATAATCTCACCAGAAAAAATTCTGGCTAAAGCTTCTATATCCAAATCACCGGCCGGCTCAGATTTTTGTTCTTTTTCCTGAGAAGCTGGTTTTTCAGCTTCTGATTCATTTTCTTCCTGTTTATTATTTTTTGAAAATTCGTCTGCCCGGTCCGTCTTAAAACTGTGATTTAGGCTGTTTTTATTCTGTTTCTGCTGCCCTGAAACCGGACTGCTGTCTTCAACTAAATCCAGTCCATCATTTTGAGCAGCTTGATCAGCCTGTTCAGCAGAGTCATTCTCTGCCGACTGCTCAATTATTTTTTTTTTAGATCCAATTTGAAATTCCAGTTCAACTGACTCATTTAAAACATTTCTTAAAACTCGAGCAATTAAAGCCTGATTAGTAACAGCTCCCTTGTAGTGGAATGTTTTATCTTTTGGAAAAGCAATAACTATTGTTTTTCCTTCCACTGCTGCGGGAGAACCTTCTCTTAAAAGTGCCTGCACCGAAATATCAAGCTGACGGATTTCCTTTAAAACCCGGGCCCAGCTTTCTTTAACCTGGCTCAGGCTAACAGCAGATCCAGCGGCTGCTGTATTTTGCTGTTTAGCTTCTTCAGCATTACTGCCAGCACTTTTTTGAGTATTCTTTTCTGATACATTTTTTTCTTTGTGAACAGGCTCTATCTGTTTTTCAGGCTGCCTGTTTTTTGAAACAGATTGATCAGATTTTGAAGATTTATCAGCCTCAGCAGCTGATTTCTCAAGCTCAAGTCCACTTTTAAACTCAGAACTATCTTTATTAGTCAGGAAATTATCCAGTTTGAATTCCAGTTCCGAAAGTCTAGCTTCCAGAGAACTGCCGCTGCTCCCCTTACTACTTAATTTTATAACACTTATCTCCAATTGTAAACGGGGTCTGGCACTTGAGCGTAATTTATCTTTTAAAGATGCAAATTCATCAATAATATTTGTTATCTTTTTGGTACTTAAATTGGCAGCTGCAGAAGCAATTTCTTCTAGATAACTGCGGGAATATTCGAGAATTCCAGAATCAATACCGCATTCTTTGATTAAAAGTAATTCGCGGCAGTATTCTATCAATTCATCACTAAATCTTTCTATACCCAGTCCTGATTCGAGCTGTTTATTTAATAATTCTAAAGCAGGCTGGCTTTCTCTGTTACTTAAATGAAGTAAAAATTCTTTTAAATCTGATTTATCAATTCTTCCCAGCATCCGCGATACTTCTTCGAGACTGAGCTGACCATCACTAAAAGAAATGGCCTGGTCTAAAAGGCTGATTGCATCTCTCATTCCCCCGCGCGCACTGCGGGCTAAAATATCAAGGGCTTCCTTATCAATTTCATAGCCTTCAGAATCAGCAATATATTTTAAACGTTTTTTAAGATTAGTTAAAGTTAGTAAGGTGAAATCAAAGCGCTGACAGCGGGACATAATTGTTGTAATCACATCGTGGGGCTCGGTAGTTGCCAGGATAAAAACAACACTTTCGGGCGGTTCTTCTAAGGTTTTTAAAAGAGCATTAAAGGCTCCTTTGGTCAGCATATGCACTTCATCTATAATATATACCTTATATTTGCCTTCACCTGGATAAAACTTGACCTTTTCTCTCAATTCTCTAATTTCGTCAATACCGCGATTAGAAGCAGCATCAATTTCAATCACATCAAGAGAGTTACCCTTTTCTATCCGCTGACAGGAATTACATTCACCACAGGGTTCGAAATCCGGAGACGGATTGGCACAATTAAGTGACTTGGCAAAAACTTTTGCTGTCGAAGTTTTTCCTGTTCCCCTGGGACCAGCAAAGAGATAGGCATGAGCTACCCTATCATTTTTTAGGGCATTTTTTAAAGTCTGTTTAACCTGATCCTGACCGATCAGATCATTAAAGTTTTCTGGCCTGTATTTTCGATAAAGAGAGAGAAAGGACATTTTTTTCACCTCAAAAAATAGTATTATATAACAAAAACACCCTATTCCGGGTGTTTTAAAAAAGTGACCGCACACCGTGTTTCGAAGATTTTCTCCCAGGCGTTACCCTGACAGTTGGCTCGAACCAGGCACCCTCGCGGCACATGAAGCGACTTGCTTACCGCTGCTTCCTCCCGGACCTGACGGGGTTCACAAGACTTCATTGCGCGAGACCCAATTGTCAACACTACTTATCAGGGCCAGA